>Ga0316222_1000742_pt1 | contig 46610 bp, 42 predicted proteins | sample TBH18011metaG_FD_206008 | JGI IMG/M metagenome (GOLD analysis project Ga0316222, IMG submission 206008) | Freshwater microbial communities from Trout Bog Lake, Wisconsin, USA - TBH18011 | ecosystem: Environmental > Aquatic > Freshwater > Lake > Hypolimnion/Profundal zone | place: USA: Wisconsin... | reverse complement strand
CATTTATCGGCAGTTTACGCAACAACTGAAGCCTCCCAACCAGGTGTGCAGCACGCACACACGCCTACGATGTGCCCTTGTCCCAGGATGTCACCTGCTGCGTCACATAGGCACTCAGGGCGTTCAAACTCGACATGGTGGCGTCCAGTGCCACGTACTGCGCCGTCAGGCGCGTCTGCACCGCTGCCGCCTGGGAATCGACATCTGCCTGGTCCGCCTTGTTCTGATCCAGCACGTCCGTCAACGCCGCCGCTTTGTTATAGACCAGGCCGCCGGCCAGCAAGGCACCGGAACAAAAGTCACCGAAATTCACCGCAAAGCCATCCGTTGCGGCATTGCCCGTGTTTGCCGTGAAAGCCAGTTGCATCTGATTGCCGTTGTTGGCCGCCGCCGCCAGCGTGGTGGAGTCAATCGCCAGCGTGCCGTCGTTCTGCACCTGAATTCCGCACGACGACAGCGTCTTATACACACTGCTGCCACCGCTATTGGCACCCACCATGTTGTACAGAATATTTTCCAGTCCAACAATCGACCCATCCCCCTGGAATAGCGACGGCGTATTGGTGGTAGCGTCGTACGCGGTACTGTCAGTCAGGTTGGTAATCAGCGTGTTATAGGCCGAGACGAAGGTTGACACATTGGCCACCACACCCGTCACGTCCTGGCTCACCGCCAGTTGCACCGGGTTATCCACCGCATTGCTGGCGCCGAAATTGGTCGTGGTGGTGGCCAGCAAATTGATGGTGACGCCCGGAATATTATTGGTCAGGGTGTTGGTCGCCGACGTTACCGTCATGCCGTTGACGCGTGCCGACGCATTTTGGGCATAGGTCACGGGATTGGAGTCGGTCACCGTGGGCGGATCAAAGACCAGCGTGCCCAGGCCGGTGCCATTCGTAATCGCGTTACCGCTGGAATCGGTGGCCGTAACCTGGTAGCCACTGGCCACGCCGGTATTTTGCGATGTCAGCAACAAATGGTCGCTGGTGCCGTCATTGAAATCGGTCGCCGTCACGCCACAATTGGCGGCATTGATTTTGGCGGCAATCGTGGCAACGGTGTCCGATGACGTCACCGCGATATTGACGGCTGCTGCGGAACCGCTGGCGGCAAACGATTCAGACGTCGGCGGCGTGGCGCTGGCGTTGGCCTGGGTCCACGTGCCGAGCTGAATCGTCAAGGTGCCGGCCCCCACGGCGCTGCCCGTGGTAACGGCACCAGACACGGTCTGCTGGGCGGTTGCCAGTTGGTCAACATTCAACGTGAAGGCAGACGCTGTCGCACCCGAGTTCGGCGTCACGGAAATGGTGGCCGCCGCTTCATTGGACGATGAAGCCGTCATGGCATCCCAGGCTGACGCCGGAACCATGGCATTGGCGGCATCCGCCAGCGCCGAAAACTGCGACTGCATTGTGGCAAATGCCGAAATTTCCGCCTTATCGACCGTGGCAGCAGCCTGCAACTGGGTCAGCGGGATTTTTTCCAGCGCCACCAACTGCGACACAATGCTATTGGAATCAATGCCGCTGGCAATACCGAGCGAAGTAATAGTTCCCATGGGATCCTCCAGTCATCAATAGCTGATGATTATTCCACCAATTGCAAAAACTGGCCCCAAAACAGCGTGCATTTCCAAGTATTTACGACGCCAGTGACATAAAGCCGCTGGCGTCGCATGAATCCCCCAACGGGGAAACCAACCGAAAAAACGACTTACTTCAGCAGTGCCAGAATGCCCTGCGGTGCCTGGTTGGCTTGCGCCACCATGGCGGTACCTGCTTGCTGCAGAATCTGGGCCCGTGACAGGGCAGCAGTTTCCGACGCAAAGTTGGTGTCTTCAATGCCCGAGCGTGCAGAAGTCAGGTTGTCATCGGCGGTCTGCAAATTGGAGATCGTCGAATTGAACCGCGCTTCCAAAGCGCCGAACTGCGCACGCTGGTTATCCACCGCAGCCATAGCGCCATCCACGATGGACAACGAACGGGTAGCCGAGGACACCGATCCAACGTCAAGCTGATCCACTGCTTGCAACTGGCTGGAGTTGTTGGTGCCGTTGAAGAAGCTGACACCTCCCGCACCGCCTGCGGTCACGATACCAAACGTAGAGGACGAATCCAGGTCGATTTGTCCCGTCACATAAGCAGAGGAGCCCGCTGCGGTCGCAACCGCACCCACGCTCACAGAGCCGGTCGACGTGGCGTTGTTGGTCAAAGCAATGTCATTGCCATCCGAGTTGGACAGCGTAATACCCGTGCCGGCGGTATTGAGCGCAGCCGTGACACCGGTGGACGACGACACGTTGTTGAAAGCCTGGATCGCCGATGACAAACCGTCGGCGGTATTCGCAGCCACCGTAAACGAAACGGTGTTTGCCGTCGCAGCCGAGTTATCCGAATTGATGTTGATCGAAAAACTGCTGCCAGGCGTGAAACTGGTCAAGTCAATGGTGGTGTTAGCGGTGGCTGTGACACCGGTCGCTCCAGTCTGTGCGTTGATCGCAGCAGCCTGTGTCGCAGCACTGGCACCGGCAGCAACACCGATGGTGGCACTGCCCAGCGAGCCATTGATAGCGAACGTGGCATCTGCAGCAATGGCACTGGCGGTACCTGCGGTCGCGGTCGACGCATTGCAGCCTGCCAGGGAGCCCACTGTCAGGTCGCCGTCGCCGCCCACACTGGTCGCTGCCGTCGCGCCAATACGGTAGTCGCCGTACTGACTGGTCTGGAAGTTGGCCGTGTTGGCGGTAATGGTCTGGCCTGCATTGGCGCCCACCTGATAGGTGGCCGAGCCCATGGAGCCGTCCAGCAGGTTCATGCCGTTGTACTGGGTGGTTTGTGCGGTGCGTTGCAATTCAGCCGTGAGCTGACCGACTTCAGCATTCAGGTTAGCGCGGTCGCTGGCGGTGTTGGTGGCATTGGCCGACTGCACAGCCAGTTCACGGATGCGCTGCAGCATGGTGCCAGCACTACCCAGCGCACCTTCAGCGGTGGTCGCCATCGAGATGGCATCGTTGGCATTGCGACCCGCCTGGTCCAGACCATTGATCTGCGCCGTCATACGGTCGCTGATCGCCAGACCCGCAGGATCGTCCACTGCACTGTTGATACGCAAGCCGGACGACAACCGTTCAATCGAGGTTTCCATCGAGCTCTGATTCGCGCTCAGATTGCGCTGCGCAATCAACGAATCGATGTTGGTGTTGATGGTCATTGACATTTGAAAACTCCTAAAAAGACTCACAAAATCCGGCGAAATGCCGATCTCACCGCCTGCATCACTGCTGGGCGCCATGACCGGCATCCTGGGTTGGAGGCTGTCCGGACGACGAATCCTTTTGGACCCGTTGAGTCGTTTTCGGGCGATAGGCAAAAAACTTTAGCCCATTCGCGCCGCCGACCCCGCCAAATGCCAGAAATTGCCTTCTTTTTTCGAATTAGCCTGTTTTATCGGCACTGTTCTGGTTTTTGCCCAGCCCGCGCCATCCCCATCGTTCAAGACACCGGCCATTTGACCGGTCTTTGCCGTACTTATCAGCGGCACAGTGCGCGCCGGTTTGGTCACAATGCACAGAACTTCACGGAGCTTTGCAATGGAATCGACCATTGAAACCAACCATCCTGCGCCGGGCGCCCTGTACCACGCACACACCGCGCACTACCTCTATAGCGCGCACCCCACACGCGGCGGCGCTGACCGCGCTTGCATCAGCGCGCGCATGGCCGCGCGCCACCACGGCGCACTGGACCTGACAGCACGCCACGCCAACGACGGCATCTCGAAAGCGCAACTCGCCAAGTGCGCGCTGGTCCAGGAAACCATCGTGCTGCAACGCATTCGCGAACTCGCGCAAAGTGCCGCCCACAGCACACCAACGTTGGGCGAACGCGTTGCACTGAACGCCGAAGTTGGCCAATTGACCATTGAAATGAACCGCATTGCAGACAGCGCGCACACAGCCCAGCAGCAGCCCCGCACGGGTCACTGCACGTCCACCGCATTTCAGGTGCCGGCCATTGATGACTTCACGTCGGCAGCCCGGACCATGGACCTCTCCACCACCGAATCAGCCCACCGCACCCTGCGCACGGTCGATGCCTGCATGGCCCAGATCAACCGTCAGCACGCGCAATTCAGCACCCTGGAGCGCCACTTCTTCGGCGCCATCGCCCATCTGTAGGAATTTCCCTTACACCACCACGCGCGGCTTCCTACACCGCGATTAGCCGCATTCGGATTCAAGTTCCGACCGCTCCCTTCCAGAATTGGCTCCATGGTGATTCACACGAATGACCGCCCCAATATAAAGGAGCTGCAAATGACGAATGAACAGATTCTTTCCGAAATCCGGGAAGCCAACCTGACCTATCTGATCCTGGCCCAGAACCTGATTCGCCAGGACAAGGCCGAAGCGCTGTTCCGCCTGGGCATGTCGGAAGAAAGTGCCGACCTGATCGGCGCCCTGTCGGCCGGCCAGATCATGAAAATCGCCTCCGGCAACATGCTGCTGTGCCGCTTCCGCGTTGACGACGAAATGGTCTGGAACCTGCTCACCAACCATTCGGTGAACAAAGTCGACAACGACGCCACCACCAAACTGCACGCCAGCATCCTGATGTCCGGCCGTTTCGCCGAAGCCCTGTAAACCCAAGCATCGAACCGGAGCACTACCGTGGCCACAAAAAGCGTATTGGGCGATTCCAAACAAGTTGAACGCGCCGTCTCCCTCATCCAGCTCGGCGCCCGCCTGCAAGTGCTGGAAAGCGAAACCAGTCTGTCGTACGAACGCCTGCTGCGCCTGTACAAAGAAGTGGCCGGACGCTCGCCCAGCAAAGGCCAACTGCCGTTTTCCACGGAATGGTTCCTGACCTGGCAGCCCAACATCCACGCTTCGTTGTTTCAAAACATCTACGAATACCTGACCAAGGTCAGCGCACTCGAAGACATTGACGCCATCATGAAGGCCTACAAGCTCTATACCGAGCAAATCGCGGCCTGCGGCGTTGAACCGTTGCTGTCCATCACCCGCGCCTGGCGCCTGGTCAAGTTCATCGACAACCAAATGCTGTCCATGACGCGCTGCTCCAAATGTGGCGGCCACTTCGTCAGCGAAGCCTACGAAAACGCGCGCCACTATGAATGTGGCTTGTGCACACCACCGGCCCGCGCAGGCAAAGGCGGCAGCGGCGGCGGCATCCTATTGCATTGATAAAATTCAAGCCCCGCCCAAACACGACGATATGATGTGAATAGGCACTGAAAAGCCCACTTCATAAACTCCTGGGACTGACGGCCTCGCTGTCACAATGCAACTATGTTTGTACTCGTCGGTTGGTTGATCGTACTGGGATGTGTGTTCGGCGTCTTCATTGCTCACGGCGGCAATATTGAAGTGATTTTGCACGCGCTGCCGTTTGAGATGATCACCATCGGTGGCGCCACCATGGGCGCCTTTCTGGCCAACAACCAGATGAAAGTGGTCAAGGCCACCCTGAAGGGCCTGGGCACCTGCTTCAAGGGCAGCAAATACACCAAAGCGCGCTACATGGAGTTGATGGCGCTGATGTTCGACATCCTGCAAAAAGCCCGCAAAGAGGGCCTGATGGCCATTGAAAAAGACGTCGAAGAGCCTCACGAATCCGAAATTTTCAAGAAATACGCGACTGTCGGCCACGACCACCACGTGGTCGAATTCATTACCGACTACCTGCGCATGATGGTGTCGGGAAATCTGAATGCGCACGAAATCGAGTCCATCATGGACATGGAAATCGAAACCCACCACCACGAAGAGCATGCCGCCGTGGCCGCGCTCCAGCGCGTCGCCGGTGGCTTGCCAGCCTTCGGTATTGTGGCCGCCGTGCTCGGCGTGGTGAACACCATGGGATCGGTGGGCCAGCCACCCGCCGTGCTGGGCGGCATGATCGGCTCGGCGCTGGTCGGAACCTTCCTCGGCATTTTGCTGGCCTATGCTTTTGCCGAACCACTGGGCGGCCTGCTGGAACAAAAGGTGGAAGAAGCAGGCAAAGAATTGCAATGCATCAAGACCACGCTACTGGCCAGCATGCAAGGCTACAACCCGTCCACCGCCATTGAGTTCGGCCGCAAGGTGCTGTTCTCCACCGAACGCCCCACCTTTGGCGAGCTCGAAGCCTACGTCAAGAAAAAATAACGCCATGAAAGACTGACCATGGCCGGCGACGCAAAAAAACTCCAGCCGATCATCATCAAGCGGATCAAAAAAGGCGGTCACGCGGTGCACGGGGGCGCCTGGAAAATCGCGTACGCCGACTTCGTGACCGCCATGATGGCGTTCTTTTTGCTCATGTGGCTGCTCGGCAGCACCACCGACGGCGACAAGAAAGGCATTTCAGACTACTTCCAGTCGCCGCTCAAGGTCGCCCTGCAAGGCGGCGCCGGTGCGGGCGCCAGCAACAGCGTGATTACCGGCGGCGGCAACGACCTGACCCAATCGGCGGGCCAGACCAAGAAAAGCGAAGGCGAGACCAAAAAGTCTCCTGCGGAACAAGCCAAGGCCGAAGCCAAGAAAAAGGAAGCGCAAAAGCTGGCGAACATCAGCTCCAAAATTGCCAGCGCCATTTCCGACAACCCCAAACTCGCGCAATTCAGTTCACAAATCAAACTGCAAATCACGCCCGACGGCCTACAGATCCAGATTGTTGACGACCGCCACCGGCCCATGTTTGACAGCGGCAGCGCCGTCCTCAAGCCCTATATGCAAGCCATCATGCGCGAAATCGGCATTGCCCTGCAAGACGTGGACAGCAAGATCAGCCTGGACGGCCACACCGACCGCCAGGCCTACGGCGGCGGCGCACTCGGCTACAGCAACTGGGAACTGTCGGCCGACCGCGCCAACGCCACCCGGCGCGAACTGATGGCCGCTGGACTGCCCGAGGACAAGCTCGCACGCGTGGTGGGCATGGGCTCCAGTCTGCCGCTCGATCCGAGCGACCCAACCGCTGCCGTCAACCGGCGCATCAGTATTTTGGTGATGACCAAGGAAGCCGAAGAGCGCCTGCTCGGCAGCGGCCAGGTCAACTCCGACGCCGGAACCGACACCAATGCACCAAATACGGCAAGCACCACCAAATCGACACCCTGATCGCGAGAAATTTCGGTCATACTTCTAATTCATAGGAAAATCGCCCGCGAAAGGGTTTGTCATGTCAAAAGAATTGCGTTTTTTAATCGTTGATGACTTCTCGACCATGCGTCGCATCGTGCGCAACCTGCTGAAGGAAAGCGGATATGCCGACGCCGATGAAGCCGAAGACGGTGTGGTGGCCCTGCAAAAATTGCGTAACGGCAACTTTGATTTTGTGGTCAGCGACATCAACATGCCGAACATGAACGGGTTCCAGTTGCTCGCAGAAATCAAGAAAGACGACAAGCTAAAACACATTCCGGTGCTCATGGTGACCGCTGAAGCGCGCAAGGAGGACATTGTGATGGCAGCCCAGCAAGGCGCCTCCGGCTACATTGTCAAACCGTTCACCAAAGCCACGCTGGAAGACAAGGTAAACCACATCCTCACCAAGATGGGACTCAAGTAAGCATGACCGACCCTGTACCAACGCCAATCGAAGGCAGTCTGTCCGAAGTTGTGGACATTCACCACCAACTCGGCGCCCTCACGCGCCAGTTGCACGATTCGTTGAATGGACTCGGACTCGCCGCCAAGGTCAAAGACTGGGCGGGCGAACTGCCTGATGCCAAAAGCCGACTTTCCTATATTGCACGCCTGACGGGCGAAGCCGCCGAAAAAGTGCTGAACCAGGTCGACCAAGCCAAGGCCCAGCACGACTTCATCGCATCAGAAACACGCCGCATCGGCGCACTGATCGTGAAAGACCCGGTAGCAGCCGTGGCCAAGGGCCACGTGATGAACTTCATCCATGACGTCGAAGACGCCAGCAAAAAAGTAGACCAGCACCTCACTGAAATCATGATGGCGCAGGACTTCCATGACCTCACTGGCCAGGTCATCGCCAAAGTGGTCAACCTGGCCGCCACGATTGAAGAGCAACTGGTGTTGCTGCTGATCAAGACCGCCCCGCCGGAGACCGCTGTCAAGGTTGCCGCCCACGAGCCGTATGTGCCAGCGCTGGATGGCCCCGTGGTCAACGGCAAGGACAATCCGGACGTGGTGACCGACCAAACCCAGGTCGACGACCTGCTGGCCAGCCTGGGCTTTTAAAAACACGGCAAATCCGGGTCTTATTGCGCTTTAGTTTCGCGACCCGCTCGCGACAATGGGGAAAACCACCTAAGTTTTCACCATGGAATCCGGCAGTCAAGATCGCAATTTACCGGCCTCGCAACGCAAGCTGAAAAAGTCCCGGGAAGAGGGACAAACCAGCCGTTCTGAGGACCTGTCTCACCTGGCTGTGCTGGGCGTGGGCGCGCTTGCCGTATTGCTGCTCTCGCCCTTGCTGTTCGACCATTTGCTGGTCGACATGGCGCGCGAACTCACGTTTGATGTCTCCACCGTCAGGAACGCCGGCGCCATGCTGACACGCCTGAGCGGGGCATCGACACTCGGCGTGGCGAGCTGCGCCATCTTTGCCGGCTCGATTGCCATCGCGGCCGTCGCCGCCGCTATTGCATCGGGTGGCTGGGTGTTCAGCCTGCAGCCGCTCATGCCCGATTTCAGTCGCCTCAACCCAATCTCGGGGCTGGGCAATCTGTTCAGCAAGCGCCGCCTGATCACCACCGGCAAAATGCTGCTGCTCACCGCCATTCTGTTCACTGTGGCCGCCCTGTTTTTACGCAACGGCATGGTCTCACTGTCAACCTTGTTGCTGCAACCGTCGAGCTCCGCCATTGTCCACCTGACAAAGTGGATTACCAGCGGCCTGGGCCTGATGCTGCTGGTACTGCTGCTGGCGTCGCTGATCGACGTGCCGCTGCAGCAATTCCTGTTTCGCGACCAAATGAAAATGTCGCGCCAGGAAATGAAGGACGAAAACAAGCAAACGGAAGGCAGTCCACAGACCAAGAGCCGCGTTCGCCAAAAGCAGCGCGAAATCGCACACCGCGCCAGCATCAACGCCGTTCCCAAGGCCGACTTTGTGGTGATGAACCCAACCCACTTTGCCGTCGCCATCAAGTACGACGAAAAGACGATGCGCGCACCCCAGGTCATCTCCAAAGGAGCCGACCTGCTGGCCATGAAAATTCGCGACATTGCCAAGAACCATTCCATTCCGGTACTGCAGTCACCCATGCTGGCGCGTGCCCTGTATGCCAATGCCGAGCTCGACCAGGACATCCCGTCCGCGCTGTACACCGCCGTGGCCCAAGTGCTGGCCTACGTCTACCGACTGCGTGCCGCCCTCAAGGGCGAAGGTCCGATGCCGGGCGAAGTGCCGCAGCCAGAGGTTCCGCCCGAGCTCGATCCCCATTCCAAAATTCCGAAGGCTTAAAACATGAACGCGCAACTGGCAAGCCTGCAAAACTGGTATCGCAGCAACGGCAAGCACGTGCAGGGCGCGGCCGCCCCCATGCTGGTGGTGGCCATTCTGGCCATGATGGTGCTGCCGCTGCCGCCCTTCCTGCTCGACACCTTCTTCACCCTCAATATTGCAGTCGCACTGATGGTCATGATGGTGGCGGCGTACATGATCCGCCCGCTCGACTTCGCGGCCTTCCCCAGCGTGCTGCTGCTGACCACCCTGATGCGCCTGTCGCTCAACGTCGCATCCACCCGCGTGGTGCTGCTCGAAGGCCACACCGGCCCGGGCGCAGCCGGTGCCGTGATTGAAGCCTTTGGCCACTTCCTGATCGGCGGCAACTTTGCCGTCGGTCTGATCGTCTTTGCCATTCTGGTGGTCATCAATTTTGTGGTGGTGACCAAGGGCTCCGAGCGGATCGCCGAAGTGTCAGCGCGCTTTACCCTGGACGCCATGCCTGGCAAGCAAATGGCCGTAGACGCCGACCTGAATGCCGGCCTGATCAACGAAAAAGAAGCCAAGCGCCGGCGCGCGGAAATTGGCGAAGAAGCCGACTTCTTCGGCTCCATGGACGGCGCCTCCAAGTTTGTGCGCGGCGACGCCATGGCCGGCATCCTGATCCTGTTGATCAACATCTTCGGCGGCCTGACCGTGGGCGTGCTGCAGCACGACCTGAGCGCCTCGGAAGCGGCCAACACCTACATCTTGCTGGCCGTTGGTGACGCCTTGGTGGCGCAGATTCCTGGTCTGTTGATTTCGGTGGCGGCCGCCATGGTGGTGTCACGCGTGGGCAAGGAAACCGACATCGGCAAGCAGATCGTGACCCAGATGTTTGCCTCCACCCGCGTGCTGGCGATCACCGCCGGCATCATGGGCATCCTGGGCTCCATTCCCGGCATGCCACACCTGGTGTTCCTCTCCATTGGTGCCGTGCTGGGCTACAGCGCGTGGATGATTGCCCACCGGCCACTGCCGGTGGTGGACGCGCCCGCACCGCCACCACCCAGCGACGGCGAAGCAACCTGGGACGACTTGCAGCCCATTGACCAACTGGGCCTGGAACTGGGCTACCGCCTGATTTCCCTGGTGGACAAAACCCGCAAGGGCGATCTGCTCAACCGGATCAAGGGCGTGCGGCGCAAATTTGCGCAGGAGGTGGGCTTCCTGCCGCCGCCGGTGCATGTGCGCGACAACCTTGAACTCAAACCCAGCGCATACCGCATCACGCTGCGTGGCGTGATTGTGGGCACCGGCGAGGCCTTCCCTGGCTCGTTCCTGGCGATCAACCCCGGCGGCATCACCACGCCACTGATCGGCACCGCCACCACCGACCCGGCATTTGGACTGCCGGCACACTGGATCGACAAAAAGCACAAGGAAACGGCGCAAATGGCCGGGTTTACCGTGGTTGATTGTGAGACTGTGATGGCCACCCATTTGTCACACTTGATGCAAGTTCAGGCCTCCAAATTACTGAGCAGAACCGAAACACAACAACTCGTGGAACACGTCGCAAAACTCGCCCCCAAGCTGATCGAAGAAGTCGTTCCCAAAATGGTTTCTATCGGTGTCTTCCAGAAAGTTTTGCAACTTCTGCTGGATGAGTCGGTGCACATCCGTGACATTCGCACCATCATCGAGTCGATTGCCGAACACGCTGGCAGCACCACCGATCCGGCCGAACTGGCCAAGCGCGTGCGCATTGCGCTGTCGCCCGCCATCGTGCAACAAATCTACGGACCGGCGCGCGAACTCAACGTGATCGCCATTGACCCCAGCCTGGAGCGATTGCTGGTGCAGGCCCTGGGCAACGCATCAGGCCCCGCGCTCGACCCCAACGTGGCCGAGGTACTGTCCAAAAACGCCGCTGAAACCGCGATGAAGCAAGAAGAAATCGGCCTGCCAGCCTGCCTGCTGGTGCCCGACCAGATTCGCAGCGCCCTGGCGCGCCTGCTGCGGCGCGTAGCGCCCCGGCTGCAAGTGCTCGCCCACAGCGAAATACCTGAAACCCACACCATCCGCATTGGTCCCATTCTCCGAGGTGTAGCATGAACATCCAACGCTTTACAGCCCCTACCGCCCGCGAGGCGCTGGCCAAGGCACGCATGGCCTTTGGCGAAGGCACCCTGATTCTGTCCAACCGCCCCACCGAGAACGGCGTCGAAGTGGTCGCCACGGCCGAAGATTCGCTGGCCGAGCTCGATCAGGACGCCAGCAACCAACAACCCCAGACCGGCGGCAGGCCGTCCGGTGGACAGCGCCAGGCATCAACACCGCCCAGCTACCGCGAAGTGGCCAGCCAGGTGGAAGAAGACGCCAACCTGCTGAGCATGAGCACGCTCTCGTTCCAGGACTACGTGCGCGAACGCATGGCCAAGCGGCGCCAGGACGGCGCACAGCCCAATGCGCCCCAGCAGGCCCCGCAGGATCGGGACTCCGACCTGCGTCCGTCACGCGCCCCCCAGACCCCCGCCATGGAGCGCAACCAGTTCGCACTGCAGCAGGCCGTGGCCCGCCCCGCGCAAACGTACGCGCCGGCCCCCGCACCGGCTCCGCTGCCGCCCCCCATCATCACCCGCAAAGCGCCCCCCGCCGCCGCCGCTGGCGACTACGGAGTGGTGTCTCCACCCTCAACGCAGGGCATTGCACGCGAACTCCACGCCATGAAAGAGCTGATTGAAGACCGCTTCAATACGCTGAATTGGCTGGGCCAGGCACGCCAAAACCCGATCGTGTCCACGCTGATGCTGCGCCTGATCCGGGCCGGCTACTCGCCCACCCTGGTGCGCACCATTCTGGAACGCCTGCCACAAACCAGCGATGCCACCCAGGCCACGCAGTGGGTGCAAGAAGTGCTTGAGCGCAACCTGCGCACCGACGCTGGCAGCCCGGCACTGCACGAGGAAGGCGGCATGTTTGCCCTGATCGGCGCCACCGGCGTCGGCAAGACCACCACGGCAGCCAAACTGGCCGGCCTGTGCGCGCGCCAGTACGGTGCCGCCAGCGTCGGACTGATCACACTGGATTCGTACCGCGTCGGCGCTCAGGAGCAACTGCGCGCCTTTGGCAAAATGCTGGGCGTGGTGGCGCACTTGGCGCACGACCGCGCCGCACTGCAGGACCTGCTGGGACTGTTGTCGAACAAGAAGATGGTGCTGATTGACACCACGGGCCTGGCGCCGCGTGACCCGCGCAAGCGTGAAATGCTCAGCCTGATCGATCTGCCGCACGTCAAGTCGCTGCTGGTGCTCAACGCCGGCAGCCACGGCGACACGCTGGAAGACACCGTGTCCAACTTCAAATCATCGGCCGGTCAGCACGTTATTTTGTCCAAGATCGACGAGGCCGTGAAACTCGGCCCGGCACTGGATGCGGCCATCCGCCATCAACTCACCCTGCGTGGCGTCACCACCGGGCAACGCGTACCTGAAGACTGGGAAGCGGCGGATGCTGCACAACTGGTCAAAGCCTCGCTGCGCGCAGCTGGCGTTTCCGCCTATGACCCGAAGACGGCCGACCTGGGCTTTATTTTCAGCCACTCGTCCGATCCTTCCCTGACACAGGGAGCCTTCCATGCCTGAACTGGCTTCCAGTCAAGCCAGTGGACTGCTGGGGCTGGCCGAAATGCCAGCACCGCAGTTGCTAGCCATGGTCAGCCTCGGCAACGTCGGCATTGAAATGCCCGTGCTGTGGCAGCTGTGCGCCGCACTGACCGCGCTCGATTGCTCCGTCACGGTGCTGGATGCCACCGCCATGGAAAGCGAGCAAAACCCCGGCTTGCAGCAATTTCTGGAAAGCCGCTTTGTGCCCAGCCCACCACCGGCCCCGCAGCCGCAGTGGTGCATCATGCCGGCCGCCAAGGCCTTTCAAACGCTGCGCTCGACCGCGCAACTGCGCGCTATTGGCCACCGCTTCAGCGCCGACAGCACGCTGCTGCTGTACGCTGGGCCGGATTTGTTGGTGCGGGTGCTGGCCGCAAGTCCGGTCCGTCCGCTGCTGTGTGTCTGGCGCGAAAAGCATTCGCTGCTGGCCAGCTATCTGGCGCTGAAGCGACTTTTGCAGCAAGGACAGCTGGAGCCCACAATATTGAATATGATGGACACCGTGCACCAACCCAGCGCCGTCAAGCGCCCCCCGGTGCCGGACACGCTGCGTGCGTGCGCCAGAAATTTTTTAGGTTACGAAGTGCGTTCCATCACCATTGAATCAACCCGGGCCGAACCACTGCACAGCAGCCAGGCACACCAATTGGCCATGCAGCTACTGGAGAATGTGCTGCCGCTGGAAACCGCCATGGCGTATGCCAGTGCCCACGCCACAGCGCCGGTGCACGGATTTTTGAGCAGGAGCCATTGATGTACACGGCCAAAGGGCAGCTCGACCGCAGCGCACTCATCAAGCAATACCAGCCCTTGGTGCGCCGACTGGCACACCACATGATGGCCAAATTGCCGGCCAGTGTCGAAGTGGACGACTTGATTCAAGTTGGACTGATCGGTTTGGCCGACGCCCTGACCCGTTTTGAAGCCTCGCAGGGCGTGCAATTCGAAACGTTTGCCACCCAGCGCATTCGCGGCGCCATGCTCGACGAACTGCGTGAAAACGACTGGATGTCACGCGGCTCGCGCAAAAGCCAGAAGGAAATTGAAAGCGCCTTGCGCAAGCTCGAACACCGGCTCGGGCGCACCCCGGTCGAATCCGAAATTGCCGCCGAGCTGGGCATGACGCTGGCCGACTACCAAACCCTGCTCAGCAAAGTGCGCGGCACCCAGCTGGTGTACCTGGAAGACATGTCGGGGCGCAACGGCGACGATGACGACAGTTTTCTGGACCGGCATGTGGCAGACGAAAGCGCCGACCCGCTCAACATGCTGCGCGACCATCGCCTGCGTGAAGCGCTGGTGGCCGCCATCAAGTTGCTGCCTGAGCGCGAGCAATACATCATGAGCATGTATTACGAGCAGGATATGAATCTCAAGGAAATTGCCGCCGTGCTCGATATCACCGAGTCACGCGTCTGCCAGTTGCACAGTCAGTCGATTGCCCGGTTGCGGGCCAAGATGCGGTCGCACTAAAGCAGGCGCACCGCCATGGACGGGCATGGCGATTCCTGTCCCTGCGGTTGATGCCATTCGCTGCGAATGCGCGCCCTACCCGCTCCCGAACACCCATTGTTCCTTATGGAACCGCTGCCTAATGCCAGCGAGGCTGTGGCAGACGGATCGGGATGGGCTGCAAGACGTCTTTTGAAGCCAATAGCTGGGTTGAAGCCAATAGCTGGGCTATTGGTGAGAAAAGTGACGCAAGACCGCAGGGAGTGATGCAGACGGCGACCGTTAGGCGGAGAACACCCGGAACGCGCCGGAGCGGGCAATGGCGTCGCCGTATTTTCCTTTGACGCGCCCGTTGGAATAGGTGATTTTTTTCTGGTTGGGCAGCAATACGGCGAGGGCCTGGTCCACCAGAGACGCGCGCCGCAGCAGGTTCTTGCGCACATCAAGGATGCCGGCGGCGAGTTTTTTCACGCGCATACGATAGGGCTTGGTGCCACCGGGACTGCGTTTGAGTAGTGGCACCAGGCGCCGCAGCTCAATGCTGGCGACCTGCAGCGCGGCGCTGGCCATTTCCAGTTGCTCGGCATCGCCGTCTATCAGTAACTGGGCGGCCTGTTGAAATTGTTGTTCGGCGTGCGCAAGTGCGTCTGAAAACTGTTGCATGGCGGCTCCTTGGCTTTATAAGACGGGGCACAGTGCCGCAGCCGCGCCAGGAGCCCGAGGGTTTAGTCGCTGGTTGGGTTGAGCATTTCCTGTGCGTTGGACAGCAGCTTGTCGGCAATGGCTTCCGGGTTCACCTTGAAGGTGCCATTCTGGATCGCGGTCTTCATGGCGTTCACCTTGGCGGTATCGATCTCGCTGGAGGTGGTGGGCTCGGGCTGCTCCAGCGCACGCGACAGCGTTGACACGGAAACCGACACGCCCGCCGACGTGGCGCTCGACTGCGCGGCACCGGCTGCGCCCTGTGATGCTTTCTGGGCGTTCGCAGTCGTGGCCGAATTGACCGGTGTCGGCGTTGACGGTATCTCTGTGTGTGACGTAATTTTCATGGCGAGCTCCAAAACCGCAATAAAAGCAGCCTCGTACGATTGCTATCGACCCGGATCCGCCGGACTTGAGGACTTTTTTCATCGCCCGCTCCATTAAAGCGCAATTTGCACGGTGTGCGCATCCAGCACCACCCCGGTCGCAATGTTGCCATTATCCATACGCACCCGTGCCAGTTGCCCCACCACGCCCGCAGAAATCGCCTGCGCCTCTGACGACGCCTGAAAACCAACACCCTCCGTCACAATCCTGACCATAGCGCCAGCCTGAAACACCTGGGCCGCTTTGACCATGCCCTGGCGCAGCGTTTGTCCTGTCGTCAACGACCGCGTTGCCACCTGGCCCCGCCAGGACGACACGTCCGGCAACACCGGGCTGTTTTCTTCGGCCCAGTCAACCTCCGCCTGCACGACATCCGACTCCATCACCGTACTGCCCGCCGCAATCTGGCTGCGCACCACCCAGGCCAGGCCAGTGGCCTTCACCGTCATTGGCATCGATACATTCCATTTCACGGTGCCTTCGACGCAACGCAGTCCAACCCGACTGCGTCCCCAGAAATGGGCACCAACCGGCAGGTAGGCTTCCATCGTGACGCACGGCGCCAAACGCACGCGTGCGTCCAACGCACCGACCGTGACATCCAGTTGCAAAGGGACACCCACGTCCGGCACCGCCTCCTGTGCCGCCATGCGCGCCCACTTCAGCGCCATGGCGCTGTAGTCGGGCTGACCCCCAACCTGAATCAGCGGGACCACCTGCGAGGTGGACATCGAACCGGTCAGCGCCTGCGCATCGCCCAGGCCCAGGCCCATGACAAAAACAACCGGCAACAGAACCCCCAGTGCGCGCCGCAGGACAAGCGCTGCGTCCATTGCAGAGACAACGCGCGCGCGCCCACGTGCGGACACTGACAGCAACGCAAACACAGGCACAGACATAGACATAGACAGTCCTCCAGGCACATACCCCATGGCATGTATGCCGACAACTGTAGGACGCCATGGCCACCGCCAAACCCACCAAGTGCCAGCCAATTCACCCTCTATTCCGGGCTTAGATGGATTCAAGTTATTTCAATAATTGCCGGACATCGAACCCAACCGGGCCTGCCCAGGGGGATCGAATCAACCACACGAGGTGATCCATGTTTGCCAATTTGACCCAAGGACTGGACTTCCAGGCGCAAGCGCTGCTGATCCGTGCCGACCGTCAGCGCATCATCGCCAGCAATATTGCCAACGTGGACACGCCGGGATACACCGGACGCGACATCAATTTTCAAGAAGCCATGGCCAATGCCATGGGCGGCAACTCCCTGTCCGTCCCCCTGGCTGCGCCCAGCGGCGGCACCGCGGACGGCACCACCAATGCACGCCATATCCCGCTGCAAAGTACGCTCAGCGACCTGTCGTCCAACGGCAGCCCGACACTCGCCTACACCACGCAAACCCAGCCTTCGATGGACGGTAACTCCGTGGACATCGACCGCGAACGCGCCAATTTTGTTGACAACTCGGTGCGCTACGAAGCAACCCTTCGCTTTATTAACGGCTCTTCCAAAACAATCTTGAGCGCCATTCAGGGCCAATGAGCCAGGATTTGTAAAAGAGGAATTGCACCATGTCCATGTTTTCCATTTTCAACGTCTCCGGCAGCGCCATCAGTGCGCAGTCGCAGCGGCTCAACGTGGTGGCCAGCAATATGGCCAACGCGGACGCCGTGGCCGGACCCGACGGCCAGGGCTACAAAGCGCGCCAGGTGGTGTTTCAGACCGTGCCGATGCAAGGCGAAGCGTCGTCCGGCGTCAAGGTCAGCGCCATCACGGAGTCAAATGAACCGTTGCGCCGGGTTTACAACCCGCAGCATCCGTCGGCCGATGCCGACGGCTATGTCACCCAGTCCAACGTGAACCCGGTCGAGGAAATGGTGAACATGATTTCCGCCTCACGGTCCTACCAGAACAACGTCGAAGTCATGAATACCGCCAAGACGTTGTTGCTCAAAACCCTGCAACTCGGTCAATAAGCGAATAACCACCCAAGGAACGCATCATGGTCAGCTCTGTCACCAACTCCAATTCGGCTGCAGCATCGACTGCGGCCTCTTCGTCGGCCAGTTCCAGCCTGACTGGCACCACCAGCGCAGCAACCGAGTCGCAAAACTTTTTGCAACTGCTGGTGGCCCAGCTGAACAACCAGGATCCGATGAATCCGATGGACAACGCGCAGATGACAACCCAGATTGCGCAGATCAACACGGTCGAGGGCATCCAGCAGCTCAACACCACCATGACCTCCATGGCTTCGCAATTCAGCTCCATGCAGATGATGCAGGGCACCTCACTGATCGGCCAGCAGGTGGCGGTCAGTGGCAACACCATCAACATCAGCAACGGCACCGGTGGTGCGGGCTTCAATTTGGCGGGGCCAGCAACCGCCGTTACGGTCACGGTGCAGTCGGGTGGACAGACCATCGACACGCTGAACCTGGGTGCCATGAATGCCGGCAACAACACCTTCACCTGGCCCAACGCTTCCACATACACGGGCACTACCGCCCCCACCTTCACGGTATCGGCAACCGAAGCCGGCACGGCGGTTACTGCAACGCCATTGACGATCGACACCGTCAGCTCGCTGAGCACGAGCACCACCGGCGCCCTGTCGCTAACCATGCAAAACGGCAGCACGGTGCCTTACACCTCGTTGCAACAGATTTTCTAAACTTCCCAAACACCCCACAAACACAGCCCCGAGGACACGACCATGAGCTACGACACAGGACTTTCCGGCTTAACTGCATCGAGCCAGATGCTCGACGTCATTGGCAACAACATTGCCAATGCCAACACCGTGGGCATGAAAGGCTCCACCGCCGAGTTTTCCGACATGGTGGCTTCCGCCATGGGGGCCGGAGGCCAAAGTGCTGCTGGCACCGGCGTTTCCACCTCCACCATTGCGCAATCGTTCGCGCAGGGAACCATTGCCGTCACCGGCAACGACCTGGACCTGGCCATCAACGGCAACGGCTTCTTCCAGGTCATGCAACCCGACGGCACGACCGCCTACACCCGCGACGGCCAGTTCACGCTCAGCGCGACGGGCCAAATCCTGACCGCCTCGGGCGCCAACGTCATGGGCTACCAGACCACCGCCACGGGCACCGCCATCAACCAGCCACCAACCCCGCTGTCGATCCCGACCGCCGCGCCGATTCCAGCCGTGTCCACCAGCACCATCACCGCTGGCCTCAACCTGGACTCCAGTGCGGTCATCGCCAGCAGCGCGACACCGCCCACGCCGCTGAGCACGTACGGCACGTCCATCACGACGTATGACTCCCAGGGCAACTCCGTGCCTTTGTCGCTGTATTTCACCAAGATTGACCCGACCAACTCGGCGCAGAGCCCGATTGGGGTCACCACCCCGGCCACCGACCAATGGGCCGTGTATGACTCGCTGGCCACCGGCGCCACACCGATTGGCTACATGACGTTCAATAGCTCGGGGGGGCTGGCCGGAACCTACGATTCCACCGGCACCGCCGTCTCTACCACGGGCGTGCTGCCGATCACCATCGCCAACGCCAACAACACCACGGCCGGCCCCATCTCGGCCAACCTGAATCTGTCTGCCGTGACCGAATATGGAACGCCATTTGCGGTGTCCAGCATCACGCAAAACGGCTATACCTCAGGCCAATTCACCAGCCTGAATATCAACAGCGCTGGCGTCATCACCACCACCTATTCGAACGGCCAGTCGCTGGAAACCGGCGGCATGGTGGCACTGGCCACCTTCCCGGACTCGCAGGGCCTGACCCCGATTGCCAACAACATGTGGGTGCAAACCTACGATTCGGGGGCCCCCGTGCTGGGCAATCCGTCGGTCGCGCAATTTGGCTCTATTCAGTCCGGCGCAGTGGAAGACTCCAACGTGAACCTGACCAATGAGCTGGTCAACATGATGACGGCGCAACGCGACTACCAGGCCAATGCGCAGACCATCAAAACGGAAGACCAGGTCATGCAAACCCTGGTCAACCTGCGCTAACCGCCGTCAACCCCCATCCACCTCACTGAGACGCCACCGCCATGGACCACCTGATTTACACCGCGATGACCGGGGCCAGTGCCGCCGCCAACCGGCAGGCGGTTCTGGCCAGCAATCTGGCCAACGTTTCGACCAACGGCTTTCGGGCCGAACTCGAAACCTACCGCGCCGTGCCCGTAACGGGCAGCGGCGCCACCACGCGCGTCTTTGCGCTGGAAGCCACATCCGGCTTCTCCGACACGCCGGGGCCGGCCATGCGCACCGATCGCGCACTCGACACCATGGCCATGGGCAACAGTTGGTTCAGCGTACAGGCACTCGACGGCACCGAGTCCTACACCCGCAACGGACGTTTTGAGATCAACAGCGAAGGCACACTGGTTACCGGCAATGGCCTGACCGTGCTGTCCAGCGACGGCTCGCCCATCTCCGTGCCCACCGGTGGCACCGTCACGATTGGCAATAACGGCAACGTCAGTGCCGTCGTCAATGGCCTGGCGCCCACGCCGCTGGGCAAACTGAAGCTGGTCACGCCGACCGAAGACGACCCGCTCCAGCGCGGCACCGACGGCCTGTTCCACACCGCCTCCGGCGACCCGTTGAACACGGACGAAACGGCCAAGGTGGCGCCCGGCATGCTGGAAGGGTCCAACGTCAACGCCATTGACACGATGGTCGGAATGATCCAGACCGCGCGCCAGTTCGAATCGCAAATGAAGCTACTCAGTACCGCCGAAACCAATGACCGCTCTGCAGCCCAGCTGTTCAGCATGCAAGGATAAAACGCCATGATTAATTCCCTCTGGATCGCCAAAACGGGCATGGAAGCCCAGCAAATGCAGCTGGACGTGATTTCCAACAATCTGGCCAACGTGGCAACCAATGGCTTCAAGTCCGGCAGCGCCGTGTTTGAAGACCTGATGTACCAAAACCTGCGCCAGGTCGGCTCCAACACGTCCGACCAGACCACGCTGCCGACCGGCCTGCAAGTCGGCCTGGGCGTGCGCACCGTCGCCACCAGCCGCACGTTTACGCAAGGCGCGCTGCAACAAACCGGCAACACGCTCGACCTTGCCATTCAGGGCAATGGTTTTTTCCAGATCACGATGCCCGACGGCACCACCGGCTACACCCGTGATGGCTCCTTCCAACTCGACAACCAAGGCCGCGTGGTAACCGCCAACGGCATGCTGGTGCAAGGCGGCGTCACCGTCCCGGCCACTGCCACTTCGGTCTCGGTGGCCGCCAACGGCGTCGTCACGGCCACCATTCCGGGCACCATCACGCCGCAATCCATTGGCACCATCACCATCGCCAACTTTGTCAACCCAGCCGGTCTGAACCCGCTCGGACAGAACACCTACCAGGAAACCGTGGCCTCGGGCCAGCCCACCACCGGCACCGCCGGTGCCAACGGCCTGGGCTCGCTGACCGAAGGCTACGTGGAAAGCTCGAACGTGAACGTGGTGCAGGAGCTGGTGGACATGATCCAGACCCAGCGCGCCTATGAAATGAACTCCAAAGCAGTGCAAGCCTCGGACCAGATGCTGCAAAAACTCGCGCAGCTCTAATTCGTAGCAACAGCAAAGCAACTGCCACAGCACCCCCGAATCGACGCATGAGGCGACCTATGAAACACCCATCCAACCGCACCGCAGCGCGGCTCAGCGCTGCCGCCGCACTCGTAGGCAGCGCCGCGCTGCTGTGCGCCTGCGCACCATTGCCACAACGGGTCACGGTCGATTTCGTCGAGCCCAAACCGGCGCCAACGCCCACAGCAACCGAGGCGCCCGCAGTGCACCATGCCGCCACCGGCAGTCTGTTCCAGGCCACCAGCTACCGCCCGGCATTTGAAGACAGCCGCGCCCGTCTGCTGGGCGACACGGTGACGGTGCAAATCGTGGAAAGTCTGACGGCCAGCCAGGCCACCGGCTCCTCCATCAATCGCGACACCAGCTCCGGCAACACCTTTGTCCCGCCACTGCCCGGCATCCTGGCGGCCGACCTGGTGAACCTGAATATGTCGGCCACCACCACCAACGACTTCACCGGCAAGGGCGCCTCCACTGCGGCCAATACGTTCACAGGCACCATCACCACCACCGTGGTGGAAGTGCTGCCCAACGGCCATCTGGTGATCACGGGCGAAAAACAAATCGGCGTCAACCAGAACGTGGACGTGATGCGCTTCTCGGGCACGGTGGACCCGCGCCTGCTGCAGCCCGACAACATCATCAATTCGACCCAGGTGGCCGATGTGCGCGTAGAGTCCAAGGGACGCGGCGCCCAGGCCGAAGCCAATACAGTTGGCTGGCTTTCCCGGTTCTTATTGAACTTTAATCCGTTCTAAAGTTCACCAAAATAGTTCCGAGGGGTTAACGATCCGCCTGGATCACCCCACCACCAGGTTCAACCATGACGCACCTTCGCTTCACCGTTCATTGCACAGGCCAGCTCCGGCTGATCCGGCTGCTGGCGGTGCTGTGCCTGGGCCTGGTTGTGCTGTGCCACATAGCGCCAGCACAGGCCGCCAACCGCATCAAGGAAATTGCGTCGATCGAAGGCGTGCGCAGCAACCAGCTGTCCGGCTTCGGGCTGGTGGTCGGTCTGGACGGCACTGGCGACCAGACCACGCAGATGCCCTACACCACGCAAGGCCTGTACAACTACCTGCGCCAGCTCGGACTGACCCTGCCCATCGCAGAACTGACCCAGCTGCAAATGAAAAACGTGGCTGCGGTGCTGGTCACCGCCGAGTTGCCGGCATTTGCCCGCCCCGGCCAACTGCTCGACATCAATGTGTCCTCCATCGGCAACGCCAAATCGCTCAAGGGAGGAACCCTGATCGCCTCCCCACTCAAGGGCGCCGACGGCGAGGTGTACGCCATGGCCCAGGGCAACCTGATCGTGGCGGGCGCGGGTGCTGCTGCCGGTGGCAGCAAAGTCACCGTCAACCACTTGAGCGTGGGCCGCATTCCCGACGGCGCCCAGGTCGAACGTGCCGTGCCAACGGCGCTGCTCGAAGGCAACAGCATTAGCCTAAGCCTCAATTCCTCAGATTTCCAGATGGCCCGCTCGGTCGCCAAGGCCCTCAACGCCCGCTTCGGCAATGGCGTGGCACAGGCACTGGATGGACGCACGGTGCAGGTGCAGGCACCGGTCAATCCGAACGACCGGATCAGTTTCATCGCGGAACTGGAAGAACTGCCGATCGAGTCCTCGCTGGCGGCCGCCAAAGTCATCATCAACTCACGCACCGGCTCCATCGTGCTGAACCAGGCGGTGTCACTGGGTGCCTGCGCCATTGCACACGGCAATTTGTCCATCAGCATCTCATCGACACCGATCATCAGCCAACCCAATGCCTTGTCCAGCGGACAGACCGTGGTCGCACAAAAGACCGACATCGACATCAAGCAAGAGCCGGGCAAGCTCATCCAGATTCCAGCCGCCGCACAATTATCCGAGGTGGTGCGCGCGCTCAACTCGCTGGGCGCCACACCGCAGGACCTGCTCGCCATTCTGCAGGCCATCAAGTCAGCCGGCGCACTCAACGCCGAACTGGAGGTGATCTGATATGAGCTACGCCGCCGTCAACGGAAGCACCGCCTTCAGCCCATCGCTGGCGGCCGATGTCCAGTCATTGAACTCCCTGAAGTACCAGGCCGGCACCGGCACGGACAGCGCACAGACCATCAAGGAAACCGCCAAGCAATTTGAATCGCTGTTCATGCGCGAACTGCTCAAGAGCATGCGCGATGCCAACAATTCAATGAAGTCCGGCATGCTTGACAGCCCCGGTGAAGACATGAGCACCGACCTGCTCGACCAGCAGTTTGCAGTGCAGATGTCGGGCCAGTCCGGCGGCCTGTCCGACCTGATCGCGGCCCAGTTGACGCGCCAGTCCGGTGGCGCCAAAACGCCAGTGGCCACGGGCGCCTCCGGCGGTGGCACCGATACCGCAGGAACCACAGGCACCACAGGCACCACAGGCACCAACGGCAGCACGGCGAACACGGGCACCAACGGCATTACCAAGATGCCGCATCAGCACCGATCGACCAGCGCCAGCCCCTCGGGCGCAGGCACCACCACGACCAACCACGCGGTGCCCACGCGCCGTCACCCAACTGCGGCGCAGGTTTCCTTCGTCACCCAGCACGCACAAACCGCAGCGCGGGTTGCCGCCAGCAGTGGCATTCCCGCCAATTACATGCTCGGCCAGGCCGCCAACGAAACCGGCTGGGGTCAGCATGAAATCAAGGTCAAGGGCGGCGCACCGTCGTTCAACCTGTTCGGCATCAAGGCCGGCTCCAGCTGGACCGGCAAAGTGGCTGAAGTGACCACCACCGAGTACAACAACGGCGTTGCGCAGAAAAAAGTGGCGCGTTTTCGCGCCTACGACTCCTACGAAGACTCGTTCAAGGATTACGCCAACCTGATCTCCAACAGCCCGCGCTACGCCCAGGCCAAGTTGCAAACCACCTCGCCCCAGGCCTTTGCCAGTGGCTTGCAAAAGGCTGGCTATGCCACCGACCCGGACTACGCCGACAAGCTGAGTCGCGCCATCAACACCACGCTGCAATTGCGCCGCGTACAGGTCTGACGGAGCCGCATCATGGGGGCTCTCAATATTGGTTCACAGGCCTTACGGGCCGATCAGTACGCGCTGCAGACCGTTGGCAACAACATTGCCAACGTCAACACCCCAGGCTATTCGCGCGAAAGTGTCGTTCTGACGACGGCGCCAGAACAGAACATCGGTACAGGCTACGTCGGTGAAGGCGTCGGCATTGCTACCGTGGCGCGCGACTTCAATGCGTTTCTGAATTCGCAGGCCACGCTGACCAGTTCTGTCGCCGCATCCGACCAGACCCTGTCCACGCAAATGCAGAGCCTGGGAAATCTGTTCGTGGGCGGCACCAACGACGTCGGCGAAACCATCAGCAACATGCTGAGCTCGTTCTCGGGCATCGCTGCCGCGCCAACCGACATGACAGCGCGCACCGTGGCACTGTCCAATGTCGATGAAACCGTCACCAGCATGCAGCAAATGGCCACCAGTCTGCAAGCGCTGCAGCAAGGTGTCGCCCAGCCGCTCGCGCAGATGGTGACCAACGTCAACTCGCTGGCCCAGAATATTGCCCAGGTCAACGGCGAGATCGAAGCCGCACAAGGCCAGGGCCAGCCACCCAACGCCTTGCTCGACCAGCGTGACAATCTCATCACGCAACTCAACCAACTGGTGCAAACGACCCAGATCCCGGCCAGCAATGGCTCGGTTGGCATTTTTATCGGCGGCAGCCAGGCGCTGGTGCTGGGCACCACTGTGTCGCCTGTCTCGGTCGCCCAGAGTGCCTTCGGCGATCCCACCCAGAGTGCCATCAACATCGACCAGTCCGGCACCGTAGTGACCTTGAACCAGAGCACACTCGGCGGCGGCCAGATTGCCGGCATGCTGCAGTTCCAGAACGTCGACCTCGACACCGCCACCAATCTGGTCGGGCAAATGGCGCTGGCCACCACCACAGCGGTCAACAGCCAACAGGCACTCGGTCTGGACCTGAACGGCAACCCAGGCACCCCCATCTTCACGCCCATCACGTTTGGCCCTGGCAACATCATGGCCGCCCTGACGGGCAACACCGGCACCGAAACACTGGGCCTCTCGGTCAGCGATCCGTCCCAATTCCAACCGTCGGATTACGAAGTCAATTTCACTTCGGCCACCACCGGTAGCGTCACACGCCTGTCCGACGGCACCGTCACTGACTTCCCGCAAACACCGCCCGCCACGGCCCCGGCGTTGGCCACCGTGGACGGTATCAATATCAATCTCAACGGCGGCACGCCAGCGGCTGGCGACAGTTTCATGATCCGGCCATACAGCACCGCCGCCTCGCAAGTCCAGGCTGCGTTTTCGACACCCAGCTCGCTGGCCATGTCGTCGCCGGTTGCCGTCACGCTGGCCCCCACCAACCAGGGCTCGCTGACCGTCAGCAGTCTGACGCCACAAAACCTGGCCACGCCAATTGACAACTACCAGGTCCAGTTCACAGTCAGCGGCACGGGCACCACCTACAACATCGTCGACAACTCGACGACACCGGCCAGCACCGTGGCCTCGAACCAGCCGTATGTACCGGGCCAGGCCATCACCTATGCACCGACCGGCGTGGCCGGCTGGTCCCTTACCCTGACCGGCTCGCCCGCCAATGGCGACAGCGTGTCGGTAGAGCCCAATCCCTACGCGTCGACCGATGGCAGCAATGCCACCGCCATGGCCAACCTGGCTTCGACGCCCATGTTCGATGGCGCAGCGCTCTCCGACGGCTATGCCGCAGCCATTGCGCAGGTCGGCATTCTGGCGCAAAGCGCCAATTATTCGGCACAGGTCTCCAGTACGTTGTCCACCAATGCGGCCAGCGCGAACACTGCCGTGTCGGGCGTCAATCTGGATGAAGAAGCCTCTAGTCTGCTGCAATACCAGCAGGCCTACCAGGCAGCGTCGCAAATGATCCAGATTTGCCAGACAATGTTCAACGACCTTATGACGGACCTTGGCCAGTAGTCCGATGAACAAGGAGAAATAACATGTCAGTCAGCGGCTATATGCGGGTGGGGACTTCCACCGCATACAACAACACACTGCAGAACCTTGACACCCAGCAAGTCTCGCTGTCCAACATGCAGAACGAGTTGAGCTCGGGTCTGAGCATCACCACGCCCAGCGACAACCCGTCCGGTGCCGAAGCCGCCGAACGCGCCCTGACCCGCTTGCAGACCATTGCCGCCGAACAGTCCAATGTTTCCACCGAACAGGACAGCATGACCCAGGCCGAAGGCACGCTGGGTGAAATCACGACGGCCATGCAAAGCATCCGGACCCTGGTTGTGAATGCCGGTGATGCGTCCCAGACCGCGGCAGACCGGTCCACCATCGCCAACCAAATCAGCCAACTCTCGGCACAGGTGCTGTCGCTGTCCAACACCAGCAACAGCAACGGCAAGCCCGTGTTTGGCGGACTCGGCAGCGCCACGACACCATTTACCGAACCCTCCACGAACAACAACAGCTACACCTTCAACGGGCTTCCCGGGCAGACCAGCTCCAGCAACAACAGCATTCCGGCCACACTCAACGGCGAAGCAGCCTTCATGAACCAGCCGTCCACCGACGGCGTCTACAACGTCACCATCGACAACGACAGCACCGGCACGCCCAGCCCGATTGACAACACGCGTACGCTGACCACCTCAGCCGTCACCGTGTCCAACGCGGCCCAGGTCAACGGCTCGGCCTATAGCGTGAGCGTCACCGGCGTTGACAGCACCACCACGCCCGGCACCACCACCGTCACGTACAACATTACCGAGAATCCGAACGTGGGTGGCCCCTACGACGGCATCACCGCCAGCTTTCCGACCGACGCCACCAGCCCGAGTTTTGCCGTCACCGGAATGCCAGGGCTGGCCATGACGGTCAACGGCACGCCGGAGGTCGGCGACACCTTTAACGTGGCCCCTGAAAGCAGCGTGTTTTCCACACTGGCTGACGCCGTCAGCCAGATCGGCTCAGCCGTCAACAACAACGCCGCCACCCAGGCCGTCGGTCAGGCGCTGAACAATATTGACATCGCCATGGCCAAGATCTCATCCGTGCGAGGCCAGGCCGGCACCCTGATGCAGGATGCCAACACCATCGCAACCAACCTCAGCAACAACAGCCTTCAGGAGCAAACCGACTTGTCCAATGCGCAGGACGTCAACATGGTCTCCACCATTTCGGCCTACCAGAGTCAGCAAACGGACTACCAGGCGGCGCTGCAGGCCTACTCCGAAATCCAGAAGCTGTCGCTGTTCAACTACATCAACGGCGGCTAAGCACGGCGATCGGGACGACACCCGCAGTTAAACTGTGGCGTTTCGCCGCGCCGAAATGGCGCCGCAACCCGAACCCGATGTCTGCGTCCCCGCCATGAACCGCACCAACCCACCCACCCCCTGGAACCTGGCCGCACGCGCGGCGCGCATGAACCCTTCGGTCATCCGTGAAATTCTCAAAGTCACGGAGCGCCCCGGCATCATCAGCTTTGCCGGTGGCCTGCCTTCGGGCAAAACATTCCCTGTCGATGCCTTTGCCGCCGCCTGCAGCAAAGTCCTGCGCGACGACCCGGTGGCCGCACTGCAATACGCCGCCAGCGAAGGCTATGGCCCGCTGCGCGCCCTGGTCGCCCGCCACCTGCGCGCCCAATCGGCTGCGGCCGGCCAGGACTGGGACATCGACCCGGACCAGGTCCTGATCACCACCGGTTCGCAGCAAGGCCTGGACCTGGTGGCCAAGGTGCTGATCGACAGCGGCAGCCGGGTGCTGGTGGAGTCGCCCACGTATCTCGGCGCCGTCATGGCCTTCACCCCGATGGAGCCCGAAGTGGTCAGTATCGGCAACGACGCCGACGGCGTGTCCATTGCCGACCTGCGCGCCCAAGGTCAGGCGGGCGCTGCAGCGCGCTTCCTGTACGTGCTGCCCAACTTCCAGAATCCAAGCGGGCGCACCATGACGCGCACACGCCGCATCGAACTCAGTGATGCCGCCGCCGACATCGGCGTGCCGCTGATTGAAGACAACCCGTACGGCGACCTCTGGTTTGACACGCCCCCGCCCCCGCCGCTCACCGCACTGCGACCCAACGCCGGCATCTACCTGGGCTCGTTCTCCAAAGTGCTGGCGCCCGGACTGCGCATGGGCTTTCTGGTAGCGCCACACGCGGTCTACCCCAAACTGCTGCAGGCCAAGCAAGCCGCCGACCTGCACAGCCCCAGCTTCAACCAGCGCCTGATTTATGAAGTCATGCAGGACGGCTTCCTGGACCGCCATGTGCCTTCCATCCGCACGCTCTACAAAGCCCAGCGCGACGCCATGCTGCAAGCGCTGGCCAACGCCTTTCCCCACGCCAACACCGACCCCGAACATGCACTGACCTGGAACACCCCGGCTGGCGGCATGTTTCTGTGGGCGCGCCTGCCACGCGGCATGGACGCCACGCAACTGCTGCCACACGCCGTCGAACAAGGCGTGGCCTACGTTCCGGGTGCGCCGTTCTATGCCGGCCAGGCCGACCAGCGCACCATGCGTCTGAGTTTTGTCACGCCCAGCATCGAAGAAATCCAGCGCGGCGTGGCCGCGCTGGCGGCAACCATCCGCCAACACCAGCCGCGTTAATCGCTGAGCGCCGGCCCAACCGCCACCGGCAACACGGCGATGGTTTGCGCCATGCGGCCCTGCGGCCCTGCGCTTTCGCTTCAGTATCATTCACCCATGGCCCGTCCACCGCACCCCAGCATCCCACGCAACAGCACCGAAGCCACTTTTTTTGCCTGGGATGGCGACACCCTGGTCCTGAACATCTTGGGCAAACCGGCGGCCAGCAAGGACGCCATCGGTAAGCCCAAGGGCGCGCAGCTCAAAGTCAGCGTCACCGCCGCCCCCAGAGACGGCAAGGCCACCGACCACATGGTGCGCTTTCTGGCGCCCCTGTTTGGCGTGCGTGTGGCCGACATCGAAGTCGTGTTTGGCCGCGAAAGCATTCACAAACAGCTGCGCATTCATGCGCCGCAGAAACTGCCCGCCGTCATTCCGGCGCGCGATGCGCCAATCGCGTAGCATCACGCATTGCCCACCATTGCCCGTTCCCGCTTCCCACCTTGCTTCCATGTCGCGTGCTTTTCCTCCCCTGACAACCCCGATTCGAACCACGCTTCACAGGGCGGTTTACGCCACGGTTCGGAGCCTGTTGAAGATACTGGCCCTGCTGGCCCTGCTCTGCGGCCTGCAGTCACCTGCTCTGGCCCAGTTCGCCCGGCCTGCCAACACCACACTGAGCGCCGCCCTAGGCAGCGCTGCGCCCGGCAACAGCAGCGCCGCTGCCGTGGTGCAAACCGAGCAGGTGCGCGCTGAGTTGCTGGCCTATGCCCCGAACGGCATCAGCCCCGGCGCCGAACTCTGGCTCGGCCTGCAATTAACCCACCAGCCACACTGGCACACGTATTGGAAAAACCCGGGCGATTCCGGACTGGCCACCCACCTGCACTGGGACTTGCCGCCCGGCCTGCAAGCCGGGGACATTGCCTGGCCACCCCCCAAAAAACTCCGCATCGGATCACTGGCCAATTTTGGTTTTGAAGGACGCGTACTGCTGCCCGTGCGCGTCACCATCGACCCGCAGTTCGCGCCAGCCGCCACCGACAGCGACGTGCGCGTTCAGCTGAATGCCTCCTGGCTGGTCTGCAACGAGGAATGCGTGCCACAAGACGGCACCTTTGTACTGCGCCTGCCCTTGCGCGGCTCCAGCGCCCTGCACGCGGGCGAATTTCAACAGGCACGCCTGGCAGCGCCCCAAGACCTCCCCGGTGCCGCCGAAGTGCATGTCAGCGCCAACGGCCTGCGCCTCCAGGTGCAAGGACTGCCCGCCGCATGGCACGGCAAAGCGCTCAACGCCTTCATCGAGGACGCCGAAATCATCGACACCCCCAGCGCGCCTGGCGACCAGGACGCCCTCAGCACCACCGCTGCCGCCAGCACCGGCCACCAGCACTGGCAGGCGGACGGCAGCTGGAGCGCCGTGCTGCCGTTGTCCGCACAACGCACCGAAACGCCGCAAAGCCTGTCCTTCGTGCTCGCGCGCGACCAGCACAGCGTGCGTGTACAAGCCCCGGTGCACGACCGCTGGCCCGCAGTGGCGGCGCCAACAGCCGCAGCGACCACCACACCATCCGCCCCCGGCGACAACGCGCCCACCACCTCGGCACTGCAACCTGGCACCCGCTCCGGCGCCGCCCCGCGTACCGATGCCATCCCACTCACACGCACTGCCACCCTGATTCCGGCCCTGCTCAGCGCCCTGCTCGGGGGCCTCATCCTCAACCTGATGCCCTGTGTATTTCCGGTGCTGGCCATCAAAGTGCTGGCCTTCAGCAAAGCCCATCACAACGGTGGCGTCGGCCACCGCGCCGAGGGTCTGGCCTACACCGCAGGCGTCATGCTGTCATTCATGGCACTGGGTGGCTTGCTGCTGGCACTGCGTGCCGGGGGTGAGCAACTTGGCTGGGGCTTCCAACTGCAATCGCCCGGTGTTATTTGCTTTTTGGCATTGCTGTTTTTGCTGATCGGCATGAACCTGATGGGCTGGTTGGAAGTGGGCCAGATGCTGCCCTCTGGCCTAGCCAACCTGCAATTGCGCCATCCGCTTGGCGACGCATTTCTGTCTGGCGCACTGGCCGTGGCCATTGCGTCGCCCTGCACCGCGCCCTTCATGGGCGCCTCACTCGGTTATGCCATTGCACTGCCCGCGCTCCAGGCGCTGGTCATTTTTGCCACCCTGGGCCTCGGCCTGGCACTGCCCTACCTGCTGGCCAGTTGGTACCCGTCGGTAGAGCGCTGGATGCCCAGGCCCGGCCTGTGGATGGACACGCTGCGCCGCTTCATGGCGTTTCCCATGTGGGCCACCGTGGTTTGGCTGCTCTGGATCCTGGGCCACCTGAGCGGTGTCGATGGCGCCTTCGCCTTGCTCACCCTGTTGCTTGGCGTCAGCCTGCTGGTGTGGGCGCTGCGCTTGCAGGGGCGCAGCCGCACAGCCATGGTCGTGCTGGCACTGGTCACACTGGCATCACTGACAGCCACCCTCGGCGGCAGCATCTTCCGCCTGGAAGACACCCCGGTCAACGCCAGCTCCGGCGACGCAACCAACGCCCCCACCGGCGCCGATGCCACGCCGCACTGGCAAGCCTGGTCCGAGCCACGGGTTGCCGCTGCACTGTCCGCTGGCAACCCTGTATTCGTCGACTTCACCGCCGCCTGGTGCATAACCTGCCAATACAACAAACGCACCACGCTGGCCAACCCGGACGTACTGGCCGACTTTCGCGCACGCCACGTCACCCTGCTGCGCGCCGACTGGACCCGGCGCGACCCGGTTGTCTCGCAAGCACTGAGCGCGCTGGGACGCAGTGGCGTGCCGGTCTACGTGTTGTACCGCCCAGGCCATCCGGCCCAGGTTCTGTCTGAAATTCTGACGGTCGACGCAGTGCGCGGCCTGCTCGCGCAGCCCTAACCCCGCCGCCGCCGCCAAAAAGGGGGCAGCAAGCTGCGACAATCGGGGGATGACCACCGCCTCCAACTACGCCCCCCTGCGCAACGACACGTTCCTGCGCGCCTGCCTGCGCCAAGCCACCCCTTACACCCCCGTCTGGCTGATGCGCCAGGCGGGGCGCTACCTGCCCGAATACTGCGCCACGCGCGCGCGCGCGGGCAGCTTCATGGGCCTGGCCACCAACACCGACTTCGCCACCGAAGTCACCTTGCAGCCGCTGCAGCGCTACCCACTCGATGCCGCCATCCTGTTCAGCGACATCCTGACCGTGCCCGACGCCATGGGCCTGGGCCTGTCCTTTGCCCAAGGCGAAGGCCCACGCTTTGCCAGCGCCGTGCGTGACGAAGCCGCCGTCAATCTGCTGGCGGTGCCCGACATGGACAAACTGCGCTACGTATTTGACGCCGTCACCAGCATCCGCCGCGCCCTCAACGGCAGCGTGCCCCTGATCGGTTTCTCCGGCAGCCCCTGGACGCTGGCCTGCTATATGGTGGAAGGCAAAGGCTCCGACGACTACCGCCTGGTCAAGACCATGCTGTACGCGCGCCCCGACCTGATGCACCGCATCCTGGCCATCAACGCCGACGCCGTCGCCACCTACCTGAACACCCAAATCGATGCTGGTGCCCAAGCCGTCATGATTTTCGACAGCTGGGGCGGCGTACTGGCCGACGGCGCTTTTCAGGAATTCTCGCTGGCCTACACGGCACGCGTACTGGCCCAACTCAAGCGCACCGACAGCGCCGGTCAGGTCATCCCACGCATCGTGTTTACCAAAGGCGGTGGCCCGTGGCTGCAAGCCATGGCGGAACTGGACTGCGACGTGCTGGGTCTGGACTGGACCGTCAATCTGGGTGCGGCCCGCCGCCTGGTCGGAGGCACCGAAGGTGGCCCCGGCAAAGCCCTGCAAGGCAACATCGACCCTAACGTCCTGTTTGCGCCACCCGCACACATTGCACAACACGTTCGCCAGGTGCTCGACAGCTTTGGCAGCCCCTACCAAGGCAACACCACCGGCCCAACCCACATTTTTAACCTGGGCCATGGCATTAGCCAGTACACGCCCCCGGAAAATGTGGCGGCCTTGGTGGAAACCGTACACAGCCACTCAAAAAGCTTGCGTAGCTGATTGTTCTTACCACGTTTTTGCCCCTGATCAAACTTTTGCGTTATCACTTATGCACACTTCGGGGGTTGCGGGGCATTTGGCAACACGCTCGCCATTCGCCCTCGCTACAAACTCGATAGCTAACGTAAGTTGTTGATTTATAACGATTTCGAAGATTGCTGTTTTTTCATGCATTCCTGCCAAAGCCTTGAAAACAAAGGCTTTGGCCGACTCGGCGGCAACATATGAACAAAGTTATCCACAGAAATTTTGAAGTTGAAACAAAGTGGTTACAAATCAATCACTTAGGCATCAATCCTCGTTGCCACATCAACTTTTCCCGCTAACCAACCCCGCACCGTACGCACTTTCCGTGCCCGCCACCACCGTTTTGCGCCGCCGTGCGCCATCCCATGGACACCTGGCTTAGCATCCTGGTGCAGACGCCCGCGCATGCCGCGCTGGGCTCAATGCTCACCTACCGCAGCCCCCAGCCGCTCCCACCTGGCACGCTGGTACGGGTTCCGCTGGGGCAACGCGAAATGCTGGGCATCGTCTGGGCCGACGCAGCCGCCCCTGAACAGCAGGCACTGCAAGCCGACAAAATCCGCAGCGTCGTCGGTACGCTCGAAGGCATCGCGCCGCTCAGTGACCACTGGCGTCAGCTGATTCAGTTTTGCGCCCAGTACTACCAGCGCTCGGCGGGCGAAGTGGCGTTGGCGGCGCTCCCGCCCCAACTGCGCGACCTGAGCACGGTACAAATCGAACGCCGACTGCGCCGCAACCAGAAACAAACGCAGAAGCGGCAGCAACCGGCCGAACCGGCGCCGCCCAGCGGTCTCGCCGCGCCAAACACGGCCGATGCAGACCGCCCCGACCTGACCGCCGCGCAAACCGCCGCGCTCGACGCCATCCAAAGCCAACCCGGCCCGTTCCTGCTGTTCGGCGCCACCGGCAGTGGCAAAACGGAAGTCTATTTGCGCGCCGTACAAACGCTGCTTGAGCGAACGCCGCAGGCGCAAGCGCTGGTCATGGTGCCGGAAATCAACCTCACACCACAGCTCGAAGCCCGTTTCCTGGCGCGCTTCGCACACCACCACGGCCCGCACGCCGTGGTCTCCATGCACAGCGGCATGACGGCCGCGCAGCGCCTCAACAGCTGGCTGGCGGCCCACTGCGGCGAAGCGCGTATCGTGCTGGGCACCCGCATGGCCGTCTTTGCCTCCTTGCCCCGGTTACAACTGATCGTGGTCGATGAAGAGCACGACCCCAGCTACAAGAGCAGCGAAGGGGCGCGCTATTCGGCGCGTGACCTGGCTATCTACCGCGCCCGGCTGGAGGGCGCCAAAGTCATTCTCGGCTCGGCCACCCCGTCGCTCGAAAGCTGGCACCACAGCCGCCCGGCAGACCAGGGCGGGCGCTACCTGCGTCTGCACATGGACCAGCGCATCGGCGCTGCCACCGATGGCGTCGGACACACCATCCAAGCAACCCACGCCACCGCCACCGCCACCAACAGCGCCCGCAGCCCGGCGTACCAGGGCCTGCCCCTGGTACGCCGGGTTGACATGAACAACCAGCCGCGCAACACCGTGATCTCGGCGCCCCTGCTACAGGCCATGCGCGAGCGCGTGGCGCGTGGTGAACAATGCATGGTGTTTCTCAACCGGCGCGGCTACGCACCGGTACTCCATTGCGCCGCGTGCGGCTGGAAAAGTGAGTGCCCACACTGCAGTGCCTTCCGGGTGTTCCACAAATTCGACCGCACCCTGCGCTGCCACCATTGCGGCTTCACCGAACGCGTCATGCCGGCCTGCCCAACCTGCGGCAACCCCGACATTGCCCCCCTCGGGCGCGGCACCGAACAACTGGAAGAGCACCTGGGCGAACTGCTGGCCGACGTGCGCCGCCCCCACAGCGTCAGCGCCGAGGCGCCGCAGGGCGAACCGCTGCGCATCGCCCGCATCGACGCCGACAGCACGCGCGCCAAAGGCGCCCTTACCAGCCAGTTGGCCGCCGTCCATTCCGGTGAGGTCGACATCCTGGTCGGCACCCAGATGATTGCCAAGGGCCACGACTTCCGGCGCATCACCCTGGTGGCCGCAATCAACCCCGACAACGCGCTGTTCGCCAGCGACTTCCGCGCACCCGAACGCCTGTTCAGCCTGCTGATGCAAGCCGCCGGGCGCTCGGGGCGCGACGCCACGCTGAGCGCCAACAGCGAAGTCTGGATTCAAACCTTCCAGCCCGCACACCCGCTCTACGCCGCCCTCAAAGTGCACGACTACCCCCGCTTTGCCGAAGAGCAGCTGCGCCAGCGCGCGCAAGCCGGCATGCCGCCGTTCTCGGCGCAGGCCCTGGTGCGGGCCGAGGCGCGCACGCAGGAAGTGGCCCAGCAATTTCTGGAAATGGCACGCGCCGCTGTTGCCAGCGACATGGCCCATTGGCCCGGCTGGGACGCGGTGTTGCAACACATCACGGTGTATCCGGCGGTCCCCATGTCGATGCAGCGCATCGCCAACGTGGAGCGCGCCCAAATGCTGGTGGAAAGCCCATCGCGTGCAGCACTGCAGCAATTTTTACAAGGCTGGCACAGCCTGTTGCACGCGACCCGCCCGGCCTGCAAAGGCCTGATCCGCTGGGCGGTGGACGTAGACCCATTGGCCATATAAGAACCCCACCGCAACGACACACGCGTTAAGATCAGCCGCTCGCGCCGCACGTGCGCCCGCCCACCTGCGCTGGCCGCCTACTGCCCCCCGTTCTGTTGCTCCGTCACCCTGCATGTCCTCTGCGCCTCCGTCCACCCACGCCGCCCACGGCCTCAACCTCGCCCAGCAAGAAGCCGTGAATTACCTGCACGGCCCATGCCTGGTGCTGGCTGGCGCGGGCTCGGGCAAGACGCGCGTCATCACCCACAAAATCGCCCGCCTGATCCAGACCGGCATGGCACCACAGCGCATTGCCGCCATCACCTTCACCAACAAGGCCGCCGCCGAAATGCGCGAACGTGCCAAAGGCCTGATCGGACGCGCCGCCAAAGACGTGCTGGTCTGCACCTTCCACGCCCTGGGCGTGCGCATGCTGCGCCAAGACGGCGCCGTGCTCGGCCTCAAACCGGCGTTTTCCATCATCGACAGCGACGACGTCACCAGCATCCTCAAAGACGCTGGCGGCTGCACCGACGCTGCCACCGCACGCCAGTGGCAATGGACCATCAGCGCCTGGAAATCGGCCGGCCTGAACGCGACCCAAGCGCTGGCACAAGCCACCGACGACACCGAGCACACCGCCGCCCAGGTCATGGCGCGCTACGAAGAGCGCCTCACCGCCTACCAAAGCGTGGACTTCGACGACCTCATCAGCCTGCCCCTCAAACTGCTGCAAAACCACGCGCAAGTGCGTGCCCGCTGGCAAGCCCAGACCGGTCACGTACTGGTCGACGAATACCAGGACACCAACGCCACCCAGTACGCCATGCTCAAACTGCTGGTCGGCGACTCCCCGGCAGCGGCCTGCTTCACCGCCGTCGGTGACGACGACCAGTCCATTTATGGCTGGCGCGGCGCCACGCTGGACAACCTCAAAAAGCTGCCCATCGACTTCCCCGCCCTCAAAGTCATCAAACTGGAGCAAAACTACCGCTCCACCTCGGCCATCCTGCGCGCCGCCAACAACGTCATTGGCCCCAACCCCAAACTGTTCCCCAAAAACCTGTGGAGCGACCTCGGTGAAGGCGAACCGGTGCGCGTGGTGGACGCCGACAACGAAGAGCACGAAGCCCAACGCGCCGTCGCCCGCATCCAGAGCCTGCGCGCCGAAGGCGGCCTGGCCCAGGCAGGCGCCCAATACCGCGAGTTCCGCGACTTCGCCATCCTGTACCGCGCCAACCACCAGGCCAAGCCCTTCGAAAAAGCGCTGCGCAAGGCCAACATCCCCTACAAAGTGTCGGGTGGCCAGAGCTTTTTCGACCGCGCCGAAATCCGCGACCTGTGCGCCTGGTTCCGGCTCTGGGCCAACAACGACGACGACCCCGCCTTTGTGCGCGCCGTCACCGTGCCCAAACGCGGCATCGGCCACCAGACCCTGGGCAGCCTGGGCGGGTTCGCCAGCCAATACAAACTGAGCCTGTTCGCGGCGCTGTTTTCTTCATCCCTGGCCGCCGTGCTGAGTGGCAAGGCACTGGGCAGCCTGCACGAATTCGGTCGCTACGTAAACGACCTCGAATTCCGCGCGCGCCATACCGTCGGCGCCGAAGACGCCGCCGCCTTTTTGCGCACCTGGCTCACGGAAATCGGCTACGAACAACACCTCTACGACAACGAAGACAGCGAATCCATCGCCTCCGCCAAATGGAGCAACGTACAAGAATTCTGTGACTGGATGGCGCAGCGCTGCGGCGGGCAGATCGACGACGGCATCGGTGCGGGCGCCGGCACGCCCATCCGCGAAACCAAATCGCTGCTGGAAGTCTCGCAAACCATCGCCCTGCTGTCCACCATCAGCGAACGCGAAAAAGACCAGAACGTAGTCACCCTGTCCACCCTGCACGCCGCCAAAGGCCTGGAGTGGCCGCACGTGCAACTGGTGGGCGTAACCGAGGGCATGCTGCCGTTCAAACTCGGAGATGCACCGGCCGCAGACGCCAGCGCCGACCCGCAGGCGGCAGCAGCGGCGTCCGCCGCAGCCCACAGCGCCATGACCGGCCGCCTGGAAGAAGAGCGCCGCCTGATGTATGTGGGTATTACGCGCGCCCAACGCAGCCTGGCCGTGAGCTGGACCAAACGCCGCAAAAAGGGACGCGACATGGTGGTTGCCATGCCCAGTCGATTCATCGCCGAAATGGCGCTCGACCAAACCACCGTCCGGGAAGACCCGCGCGAAAAACTGCGCGCCCTGCGCGCCGAATTTGCCCTCAAGGCGCAGGCCAGCGCTGCGGCTGCCGCGCAGCACCGCTAAACGGGTGCGCGTGGCCGCACGTTCAACTTAGTCGCTGCCGTACAGATCGCGCGTATAAACCCGGTCCGCCACATCGGCCAACACCGGCGTGCGACGGTTGGCGACAATCACGTCGCATTGCTGCTTGAACACCTCCAGATCGCGCACCACCGGCGAGCCGAAAAACGCGTCCTGCTCCAGCACCGGCTCATACACCACGACCTGAACGCCCTTGGCCTTGAGGCGTTTCATGACGCCTTGCACACTGCTGGCGCGGAAATTGTCGCTACCGGCCTTCATGATCAGGCGATAAATGCCCACCGTCTTCGGCTGGCGACGCAGAATATCGTTGGCAATAAAGTCCTTGCGTGTCGTGTTGGCGCTCACAATCGCGCCAATCAGCGTCTGCGGCACATCGCTGTAATTGGCCAGCAACTGCTTGGTGTCCTTCGGCAGGCAATAGCCGCCATACCCGAACGACGGATTGTTGTAATGGGCGCCAATGCGCGAGTCCAGGCCCACGCCGTCAATGATCTGGCGCGTGTCCAGCCCATGCGTTGCGGCATAGGTATCCAACTCGTTGAAATACGCCACGCGCATCGCCAGATAGGTATTGGCAAACAGCTTAATGGCTTCGGCTTCCGTGCTGTCCGTGAACAGAATCGGCATATCCTTGGATTCGGCGCCCTCCTTCAACAAGGAGGCAAAAATTTGCGCACGTTCCGAACGCTCACCCACCACAATGCGCGACGGATGCAGATTGTCATGCAGCGCGCGGCCTTCACGCAGAAACTCGGGCGAGAAAAACAGGTTCTTGCACTGGTACTGGGCACACGCCTTTTCGGTAAAGCCCACCGGCACGGTCGACTTCACCACCATCACAGCATTCGGCTCAATGGTCATCACGCTGCGAATCACCGCTTCCACGCTGCCGGTATTGAAATAGTTGGTTTCACTGTCGTAGTCGGTCGGCGTACCAATCACCACGAATGCCGCGCCTTTATAAGCGTCGTTCGGATCCAGTGTGGCGCGCAAATTGAGCGGCTTGTCGCGCAGGAAACGCTCAATATCCGGGTCTTCAATCGGCGACTGCCGACGATTGATCATGTCCACCTTGGCAGGAACAATATCCAGGGCCACCACTTCGTGGTGCTGCGCCAACAGGACAGCCATAGACATACCAACATAACCCGTACCAGCAATTGCAATTTTCATGATTATTCAACACTCACATTGACAACATAACCGTGTTTTTTGAGCAGCGCGTGGCGCTGCGCCTCAGCCAAATCAGCCGCCACCATTTCAGCACACATTTCTTGCACTGTTATTTCAGGCACCCAGCCCAAGCGCAATTTGGCCTTGGTCGGGTCACCCAGCAAAGTTTCCACTTCGGTCGGTCGAAAATAACGCGGATCAACCCGCACAATCACCTGCCCTACCGCCAATGCCGGCGCCTTGTCACCAAGGATGGCAACAATGCGCCCAACTTCATCCACACCCTGGCCCTCAAACGCCAGCGTTACGCCCAACTCGCGCGCCGACCAGTCAATGAACTGGCGCACGCTGTATTGCACGCCAGTGGCAATCACAAAATCTTCCGGCTGGTCCTGTTGCAGCATCATCCATTGCATGCGCACATAATCCTTGGCGTGGCCCCAGTCGCGCAGTGCGTCCATATTGCCCATGTACAAACAGGTTTCCAGACCCTGGGCCATGTTGGACAAGCCGCGCGTGATCTTGCGCGTCACAAACGTCTCGCCACGGCGCGGGCTTTCGTGGTTGAACAAAATCCCGTTGCAGGCATACATGCCGTAGGCCTCGCGGTAGTTCACCGTCATCCAATAGGCATACAACTTCGCCACCGCGTACGGACTGCGCGGGTAGAACGGCGTGCTTTCCTTCTGCGGCGTTTCCTGCACCAGGCCGTACAACTCCGAGGTCGACGCCTGGTAAAAGCGCGTCTTTTTTTCCAGCCCCAGAATGCGAATCGCCTCCAGCATGCGCAGCGTTCCCAACCCATCCACATCGGCCGTATATTCCGGACTCTCAAAACTGACCGCCACGTGGCTCATGGCGCCCAGGTTGTAAATCTCATCCGGCTGCGTTTCCTGAACGATGCGAATCAGGTTGCTGGTGTCGCTCAAATCACCGTAATGCAGCTTGAAGCGGGCGTTGTCAATGTGGGGGTCCTGGTACACGTGGTCCACACGCTGGGTATTGAACAAACTGCTGCGGCGCTTGATGCCGTGCACGGTATAGCCTTTGTCCAATAAAAATTCCGCCAGATACGAGCCGTCCTGCCCGGTAATCCCTGTAATCAGTGCAACTTTGCTAGTCATTGTGAAATCCTGTTCGGTAGCGTGCGATTATTCCCGATTCAACCATGCCACCCGGCCAGCACCGGCCGCTCACGACTGAAATAGCTCCAAAAGCTTGGCCGGATACTTGGACAGTATTTTGAGCATATTGGTGTCAACCCCGTTTTCACGGCAGGCACGCAACACTTCACGATTGAGCAACACCGTGGAGCGCAGGCCAGCAGTGCTCGCGCCGCCCGTCTGCATTTTGACCATCACCTGCGGCAGGTGCGCGTACCGCAGCGCAGGGTCGGCGAACACGCGCACCAGGTATTCGTAATCGCCAGCGATCCGGTAATCGGTGCGAAACGCGCCCACCCGCTCCACCACCGCGCGGCGCAAAAAAACCGCCGGATGCGCTGGCATCCAGCCGTAGGCCAAGCGCTCCGGGCGAAAACGATCCGAGCGATAGCGCCGCACCACATGCTCAGGCCGATCCGGATGAAAGAAAACCACATCGCCCAACAGCGCATCCAGATTGCGCGCTTCCATCTGCTGCGCCACCTCCGCCAAAATCGTGTCTGAGGCGTAGTGATCATCGGCGTTCAAAAAACAAAAAATATCGCCGCTGGCCAACGCCAGACCCTTGTTCATGGCATCGTAAATACCCCGATCCGCCTCCGACACCCATTGCGCCAGATGCGCGCCGCGCTGCTGAATCATTTCCACCGTGCCATCGGTCGAAGCGCCATCAATGACGATGTGCTCCACGGCCGGGTGCGTCTGCGCCGCCACCGAGTCCAGCGTACGGCCCAAGGTGGCTGCCGCATTGAACGCGGCCGTAATGACGCTAATGCGTGAATGGTGCGCCATGTTCAGGACCTTGCGCGAACGGCATCGCACATACCGGCGATGACGCCATCGACATCCAACGTATGGTGCCAGCCCAGCGCTGCGTGGGCCTTGGCCGGGTTGGCCCGTCCAGCCATGATATCGGTCGGACGCAGCAAGGTGGGGTCCACCGCCACATGCTGCTGCCAGTCCAGCCCGAACTGGGCGAACACCTCGGCCGTGAAATATTCCAGCGAAACCGTGCGCCCTGTCGCAATCACATAATCATCGGGCACACCCACATCCAGCATGCGCCACATAGCCTCCACATAATCCGGAGCCCAGCCCCAGTCACGTTGGATCGCCATATTCCCCAGCTGCAGTGTTTCCGTACTGCCCGCAGCAATACGCGCTGCCGCACGCACAATTTTTTGCGTCACAAATCGACCCGGCCGCAACGGCGACTCATGGTTGAACAGCACCCCGGTACAAGCATACAAACCGTAGGCCTCACGGTAATTGCGAACCAGCCAATGCGCCGACGCCTTGGCCACCGCATACGGACTGCGGGGGTGGAACGGCGTCGATTCATGGGCCGGTGCATCGCCGGTGTCTCCAAAACACTCGCTGGAACCCGCGTTATAAAACCGCACAGGCCGCTCCACAAACCGAATCGCTTCGAGCAGATTGAGCGTGCCCTGGGCAATGCTCTCCATCGTCTCCACTGGCTGCTCAAAAGACAAGCCAACCGACGTCTGCCCGGCCAGGCTGTACACGTGGTCCGGCGCGTGCCGCTTCAGCGTGTGCAGCACGCTGCGAAAATCATTCAGCGCCATGGACACCACTTCCACCTGGTCCAGAATGCCAAGCTGCCGCAACGAACTGAACGACGACGCCATGGCATCGCGCGAGGTCCCCACCACCGTATAACCCTTGTCCAGCAACAGACGCGCCAGATACGCACCGTCCTGTCCGCCCACGCCGCAAATCAACGCTTTCATGCCAGCACCTGTTGGTAAACCTGTGCTGTCTCCCGTGCACAGCGCTCCCACGAAAACAAACCCAGGCGCTGGCGACCGCGCGCCACCAACGCAGCACGCAACACCGCATCCTCGACCACCTGCTCCATCACGGTGCGCATCGACGCCACGTCGGTCGGATCGAACATCGCGCCAGCATCGCCCACCACTTCCGGAATGGAACTCACGTTGCTGCACACCACCGGGCAATCAAAACTCATGGCTTCCAGCGGTGGAATGCCAAACCCCTCATAGAGGGACGGATACACAAACGCCACTGCGCCCCGGTAATAGCGCGCCAACAAGGCGTCATCGCCCCCCACCAGGCGCACCCGGTCCGGGACCAGCCCGTGTTCTGCCAATTCCGCCAGCACCGCCTTCTCGCGTGCCGTCAGGACGCCGCCGCCGAAGCAGACCAGATCACAGGCCGCCATCAACTGCGGTGAACCCGCATAGGCCCGCACCAGTGCTTCAAAATTCTTGTGCCCGCCACGGCTGCCCACATACAGCAAATACGGACGCGCGGCTTCCATCGGCACCACCGAATCAGCTGCAGCCCCGGTTAACGCAAAGCCCAAATACACCACCGACGTCTTGGCCGGATCCACCTGCAACACATCAATCAGGTCGCGCCGCGTCTGTTCCGAAATACAAATCACATGGTCGGCGCGCGCCACGGCTGCAGCCTTTTCGCGCGACGTCGGATCGGCACTGGAAAAATGCGTGCTAAAACGCTCGTGAATCATGTCGTACACCGTCAGCACCACCTTGGCCCGTCTGGGTGCAACCCCCACCCGCGCATAGTAGGTTTCGTGCACGATGTCCGGTGCAAACCACCGCATCAGCGGCCAGGCCAGCACATAATTAATGGCCCGGTAAATGCGTCCGGCGCGCCGCACAAACGGCATTCGCACACCCTGCACACGCAGCACCGCCGGCGCCCCCGCCAGATACTGATTCACATACAGCGGGGCAATCACCGCCGTCGGCGAATCACCACGCCGCGCCAACCCAAGCGCCAACTCGTAGGCATAGCGTGAAATACCGCCGTAGTTCTGCCAACCGAAAATCTGATGGTCAAACGCAATCCGCATTCATTCGCCTCGCACCACTGGCGCTTGCGCAGCCAGCATTCGTTCATGGTCAGACTGCGTGCGCGAACCCATGCGCCATTTCACATACAGCGACAACGGCAAGGCCATCCGCCCAGTCAGCCATTTCAGGCGCGCACCATGCAACGGCCGGTCGGTCAGGATGTGCAACCCATGGGCCGAATAGAAACGCAGCCCGAGCGCCTGCGCAATACGCGCCAACGTGCGGGGCTGATAAAAAGAAATATGCTGGCCCGTGGCAAACGTGTAATACCACCAGTCAGTCGGTGGCGGAGCACCATCAAACAACTGGGTGGAAAAAATCAGGGTCCGCGTGCCATACCTTTGCATGGCTTCCGACACGAACGCCACCGGGTCCTGCACATGTTCCATCACCTCAAAAGCAGTGAGTGCCTCTATAGGGCCGGGCGCCGCGCTCGCCTCGAATCCGCGCGCCAAGTGATTTTGGCAATACTTGTCGCTCCAGTAGAAATCAAAACCAAAGTCACGCAGCAGTCGCACCAGCATGCCGTAACCGCCGGCCACATCCACATAAGAAGCGTCGGCATCCAGCGCAAAATACAACAGCGCCGCCGTCTTGAACGTCAGGGAAATATTGCGCCGAACCAATCCGGTGTCAGCCGCCGCAATGGCCTCACCATAGGCCTCATCCAGCCAATAAGGCGTCTCACTCTGCAACAAGCCACAACCATCGCAATACCGGTACTCCACCGTGTATTTGTGCAGCACCTGCGCATGAAACGCATGCTGCATGCGCGTCTGGCAAACAGGGCACATCCCCATACTAACCGCGCGCTCCAAAACCCAGTAGGGCCTGTACTTTTTGCGTCACGGTGCGCGCCAGGCTGCGTGAATACATGGTGCTGGAGGTGTACGCGTCAGCCTGCGCATGCGGCCACACCAAAACCGGATGGCGCAAAGGAAAGTCAAGCCGCGCCACCGGCATCTCGGCATAAATACTGGCTCCACGCGTGTGCGTGGCACCTGCGCCAAACCCGATATTGGAAATCAGATTGACAGCCGGCAGCACCGACAACATGCCCTGCGCCCAAAGGGTCAGAATCCACTGGTAGTCCCAGGTATCAATGCGGGCATCAAAGACACCTTCAAAACAACCCGCCCAGAACGCGCGCTCCTGCGCCGTAGGAATCAGTGCTTCAAGGCCCCCGCGCTCACGCAGTTCAGGCCACCGCGCCGCCGACACATCGTAATGCTGCCACGCCCGGCGCCAAGTGGCCCAGCCCCAGATATGCGGGTAGCGCGAAAAGTAGTAACTCGCGCTACCGCGCCGCTGCCCCGACTGGAAATTGTCGCCCGAAATCATGCCAATGCGCGGGTCATCCCGATAACGCTCCAGCATCTCCTGACAAAACTGGAAGAAGCTCGGATCGGGCAAACAATCGTCTTCCAGAATAATCGCTTCCGGCACTTGTTCAAAAACCCAATCCAGGCCACTCGACACGCGCACCTTGCAACCCAGGTTGGTGTCCGAATACTGCGTCAGAACCTCACAATCCCAGTCCACCCGATCCACAACAGCGCGCGTTTGCGCGCAACGCTCGGCTTCACCCGCCCGATGGGGCCGGGCGCCGTCGGCAATCACCAGCAACTTGCGTGGCCGCGCCTTGGCAATGGCTTCAAACACCCGTGCCGTGGTGTCAGGCCGGTTAAAAATAATAAAGGCGATGGGCGTCGTCAATTCAAACATGCAAGATCTTCTTGAAATACGCAATAGTCTCCCGCAGTCCATCCTCCAGTGCCACCTTGGGCTCCCAGCCCCCCAATTGTTCACGTGCCAGCGATATATGGGGCTGGCGTTGGCGTGGATCGTCCTGCGGCAGCGGCTTAAACGTCAATTTCGACCTGGACGCGGTCAAACGCAGCACCAGTTCGGCCAGTTCCAGCATCGTAAATTCCGACGGATTACCCAAATTCACCGGACCGGTAAAGCCCACCGGCGAATCCATCATGCGCACGAAGCCTTCAATCAGATCATCCACATAACAAAAGCTGCGCGTTTGCTGCCCACTGCCATAAATGGAAATTTCGTCACCCTTGAGCGCCTGCACAATAAAGTTGCTCACCACCCGCCCGTCGTTGGGGTGCATGCGCGGACCGTAGGTGTTAAAAATACGGGCAACCTTGATGTCCAGCTGATACTGTCGGTAAAAGTCAAAAAACAGCGTCTCTGCGCAGCGCTTGCCTTCGTCGTAACAGCTGCGGACGCCAACCGGATTGACACGACCCCAGTAATCTTCCGTTTGCGGATGCACTTCCGGGTCGCCGTACACCTCCGACGTCGACGCCTGGAAAATACGGGCATGCAGACGCCGTGCCAAATCGAGCATGTTGATGGCGCCATGCACGCTGGTCTTCGTGGTTTGCACCGGATCGAACTGGTAATGCACGGGACTGGCAGGACACGCCAGGTTGTAGATCTGATCCACCTCCACATGCAGTGGAAACGTCACATCGTGGCGCACCACCTCAAAGTAGGGGTTGGTCATCAGGTGGGTAATGTTGCCCTTGCTCCCGGTGAAGAAGTTGTCAACGCACAAAATGTCGTTGCCCTCATTCAGCAGTCGCTCGCACAAATGGGACCCCAGGAAGCCTGCTCCGCCGGTAATCAATATTTTTTTCATGCGATCTCATTCATCCTTGAACCGACCACGGAAAAACCGCATGATCGACGCACCCATCAACCGCACGCATTGTGCCACACCGCCGGTTCTCGACCGGGCACCCCAAATGCTAAAATTCGCGCTCTGTCCCGGATTGAAAACACCCGTTGCCTTCTGCAATTTTGCATAACTGCATCCAGTTTGGCGGATACGGCTCAACCCATCGCGGCCTGCTGTGTTTCCCGTTTTGATGAGAGTTTCCATGTTAATGCAGCTGGCAAAGTCCCTGCTCCCAAAAGCCGCACGCGAGTACTACCATCGCAACACGGGTTTTCGAAAATATCTCGACAACACACTGTGGCTTTTATTTGAAAAGCTACTGCGAATTGGTGTTGCTGTGCTCATCGGCGCCTGGGTCGCCCGGTATCTTGGGCCAAGTCAATTCGGCTTACTCAGTTTCGCACAAAGTCTGGTAGCACTTTTTGGATCCGTTGCCGCACTCGGCATCACCAATATCCTTGTCAAGGATCTGGTGAATGGCGACACCCACAAACCATCGTTGTTATCTACCGCGCTGGTGTTGATGATGGCGGGTGCCTGCATATCCTTTCTGGCACTGGCTGCTTACATTTATTTTTTTGGCTACGGGGCCGATTCCAATACCATCATCCTGGTCATCGGCTGCGGAATATTATTCCAGGCATCCGGCATTATTGAGTGCTATTTTCAGAGTGAAGTCAAAGCCCGCTTCATTGTGCTCTCAAGCATCAGCAGCCTGCTCATATCCAGCGTTGTCAAACTGGCATTAATCTATTTAAAGGCATCCCTGCTGACATTTTCTTATGCCATCGTGTTTGATGCACTGACTCTGCTCATGGGGTATGTCTATTTTTTCAAACGCGACGC
>Ga0316222_1000739_pt1 | contig 46693 bp, 33 predicted proteins | sample TBH18011metaG_FD_206008 | JGI IMG/M metagenome (GOLD analysis project Ga0316222, IMG submission 206008) | Freshwater microbial communities from Trout Bog Lake, Wisconsin, USA - TBH18011 | ecosystem: Environmental > Aquatic > Freshwater > Lake > Hypolimnion/Profundal zone | place: USA: Wisconsin... | reverse complement strand
TGGTCAATGCGCCAATTCCTGCCGTCGTCAACACAGCCACCTGGGCAGTGCCCAGCGCAACAATCTGAGCAGTCGTCAGACTGGATACCTGATCCGTGGTCAGCGCAGCAATCTGCGCGGTAGTCAGTGCTGCAATTTTTATCGAATTGAGTGCAGCAATTTCTGAAGTTAATAATGCAGCAAGCTGAGCAGTACTGAGCTCTGTAACTTCTGTTGAAGTGAGAGCGGAAACTTGAGTAGTATTTAGAACCTGAATTTGTACTGAGGATAATGCTGCTATATCTACTGAAGTTAGCGCAACAAGCTGAGTTGAGGTCAACCCGGCAATTTGCGATGTCGTCATGTAAGATACAATTGAACTCATTATCAAATCTTTTCGGGTCGGTTACATTATTGATGTAAACACATAGCTCAATACCTGAATACACTTTCAGATCGATTAGTTACAATAGATCGAGCATTGTATTCAATTAATTACAACATTGAGATGGTGACGTAAAATTTGGCATCATGCATTCTGAATGGTTATTCGACTGCTTTTAAAACTCACGCATGTAACTATAAGCCTTCTCGGCATATACGATACCTTCTCATATAATCGTCTCGTTTTTACAATACTTTAGTGAAATTTCAAAAAATATTTGAGAATTTAATTTAATTTTTTAAGCATTGAAAATTTATTTTGTAGTTCATTAAATTTAATCAGTTTTTAATAATTACTACTCAGGATTATTGTACAGTTTATCAGCTACAATCATTTCACCAACCTCCGAATAGAAGTGTATTTATCTTGTTTTTTATATGAGCTTCTTGCAAAACTAATTAAGTTACCCCTGGCAAAGCCGGGGATTTATTTATATTAGCCCCTCAAAGAGGCAAAAACGTGACGCGCCTGAAGGCGCTGTGTCACATGCCTAATTTGAGCTGATCATAATGTGCATCCTCTTGGTCTTGTTTTTTGACGTATGCCCTGACCATCTCTTCGTCGAGTCCTATCGTGGTCACAAAGTAACCTCTCGCCCAGAAATTCTCTCCAGTGAAATTCTTGGTCTTTCCGGCAAATCGTCTGGCTATCGATATCGCACTTTTCCCTTTGATATATCCAACCACATACGATACCGAGTGTTTCGGCGGAATGCTTATGCAGATATGAACGCGATCGGCCATCAAATGCCCTTCCACGATCTGACATTACTTTTGTTCCGCCAACTCGCGCAATATCTCCCCAAGATACTTTCGAATCGCTCCAAATATCATTTTCTTTCGCCACTTCGGTATAAAGACAACGTGATATTTGCAATCCCATTTCGTATGAAAAAGACTCTGGTATTCTTTCATTTGATTCTCCTAACTTTTGATCGGGTCAGAAGAATCAGGCTGACCGTAGCGCGCGGTCAAACCTTGTGAGTCCCCCGGCTAAGCCGGGGGATTACCATATTTATTTACAAATGTTGTCGAAAATAAATATGCCTCTATACCATTTTCAGTTTGACCTGAGTATGGGTCGGGCATGTGTCGAGCAGTCGTAAAGGCAACTCTGCCTCCCAGTGACGGCGGTTAAATCGGTAGCAGAATTCATTGAGATACTCCTGTAGACATTTGGATGATACGCCGTGATAAGTACCCAGCAAAAACGCCTTGAGGTTGCCGATGGCGATATGCCCCCAAGGCAAACATTCGCCCGCCTTGTCAGGCGGGGTCACCCGTGCTGCATGATGTTGCGTCTTGCCGATCTCAAGCAACGCAGCCAGCTCATCGCTGCGCACCTCCTGGTCGGGCGGGAGGTGATATTGAACAAACTTTCCCACCGACTCCTTGGTCACCGCACCGACCTGTTGCATGGCGATAAAACCGGCACGCTGATCCCGGTTCTCAATTGCCACCAGCACGACCGACTTGCCTTCGGCACCGCGCCCACGCTTGCCACTTCGTTTGCCTCCCACAAAAGCATCATCAATCTCGATCAGGTCGTGCAGCCGGTAGAGGCTATCGCGATGTCCCATCGCAATGCGTATCTTGCGCAGCATCCGGGTGGCGGTGATCCAGGACACGCCGATTTGTTTGGAAAGCCGCATAGCGGAAATGCCTCCCTTATCGGAAACTGCCAAGTAGATCGCCCAGAACCACTTGACCAGGGAAAGGTTGGTGGAGTGAAGCAGCGTTCCAGCCGTGAGCGAAGCTTGATAATGACACTTGGAGCATTCGTAACTGCGGCGAGTGGTAATGGCATAACCGTGATCGTGTCCACATCGCGGACAACGGAATCCTTCCGGCCAGCGTTGTTGGGCAAGCGCTTGCGCGCAGGCCTCTTCTGTTCCGTACCGTTTCTGCCACTCCAGCACATTCGTTTCTGTAGTCTTCATGATTCAACCCCTTATTTCGTTGATCGTGAAATGTTTGGCTGGAATAACTGAAAATGGTTCAGAGGCATAAAAATATTGCAATGTTGTCGATATAAATAACTTTGGTTGTCGATAAATGAGAGAGAAAACCACAGAAATTAGACAGTCCAACTGCATTCGTATCGCAATGAAACTTGCAATGTTGCCGCAGATGCTGGGCGTCATTTTGGCATTACCAAACAGGCAGCTAGTCGCCATCTTCATTCTCTTGAGAATGACAAGATAATTAATTCATCTGGTCGGGGTAACACTAAATATTCATGGATTGTTCCATTGATCTAAGAGTCATGGAAATTTCCATTATCAGGGCTTGGATAGTGTCGTCACGAGATAGTAATAATCTGTCACAATGAGAACTTCCTAACAGCAGCCCAACTTTTTATAGCCATCTCAGCATTGCGAAGACACGACATTACTGACCGAACATGGGAATTGCTAGCGCTCCACCTGCCGGGACGAAAGGGGATATGGGGAGGTGTTGCTAAAGATAACCATAGATTTATTAACGCGGTATTTTGGATATTGCGTACAGGCGCACCGTGGCGTGACCTACCTCCCGAGTACGGAGATTGGAAGAACGCACAAAGGCGGTTTACCCGATGGCGTGATGCTCGGATATGGGAGAAATTGTTGGAGCAATTGGTGACAGAATCCGATTATGAGTGGCTGATGATTGATGCTAGCCACATCAAAGTGCTCCTCATGCAGCAGGGGCAAAGGGAGGCAACCAAGATATGGGTCTTAAAAAAAGGTGCTCAATACAAAGCTGCATCTGGCCATGGATGCGCATGGCATGCCGATCCGATTACTTGTCACGTCAGGTGACATAGCAGATTGCACGCAAGCTGGCAAACTCATTGAGGGGTTGACGGTAGAGAATGTATTGGCTGACAAGGGGTATGACACCGATGCGATCATTGAGCAGGCCGCCGAACTAGGCATGAAAGCGCAGATCCCTCCAAAGAGAAATCGAAAGGAGCAAAGGCACTATGTCAAAGAGCTCTACAAATTGCGGCACCTGGTTGAGAACGCCTTTCTGCATCTCAAGCGATGGAGAGGGCTCGCCACTCGTTATGCGAAATGTACTGCCTCATTTCTTGCTGTCGTGCACATTCGCTGTATTATCCTATGGGCGTCTATCTCGGGACGATACTATCTAGGGAAGATACAGTTTGGCTTTAAAACATTGCGCCACGGTTGACAGATTTATCTGAAAACGATCGTGATATGTGGCAAACCGCCTAGCTGTTCTACTCCCATTGCGCTTGTGCCACAGCAAGCGGGTTTACATGCAGCGAATAGGTAATTCAATACTTTACATGGCTCCATAATTTGATACCAAATATGCATGAACTCTACACACCTAAAAACATAGCCGCTATTTTCAATGATCCTGTATCGGGTACTTTGGAATGGAGGCGCATAGAATCCCTGCTATTGGATGCAATGTGATAGAGGGTAATGGTTCACGGGTGCGCTTTGAGAAGGATGGTCTGATTGCGGCTTTCCACAGGCCACACCCATCCAAGGAAGCAAAACCGTATCAGGTGAAAGATGCTAGGCAATTTTTAGAAAATTTAGGGGTTAGACCATGAACACAATGGAACATAAGGGATTCGCTGCTCGTGTTGAATACAGCGAAGATGGCGGATGTTTTATAGCGCGTCACGTAGCAGGCATTCGAGATGTAATTGGATTTCACGGTGAGAGTGTTGCTGAGTTGCGCGCAGCTTTCAATGAAGTTGTATAAGATTACTTGGCAACCTGCGAAAAGCTTGGACGCTCACCCAACAAGCCATATTTAGGGCAATTCCGCTTACGGCTTGCACCGGAACTACATGCCCGTGCTGCCATGCTTGCTGAAACCCGTGGCAAGAGCCTTAATACTTGGGTATCTGAGGTTATCGAGAAGAGTATCACCGCAGCCTGACGGATTCAGGCAAAAGCGGCGGCAAGTGTACTGGACATACACAAACCGCCTAACCACAACGCAACCTTACACTATTAGCAATTGCCGCGTTATTTGTGAATTGTAGGCACACGCACAACGGCACGGTAACGGCACGCTACCCAACTGAAAATAAAAAATGACTTAGGCAATTAGCGCTAAGTCATTGTTTATTTGGTGGGCTGTGTGTGATTCGAACACACGACCAACGGATTAAGAGTCGGCCATATTATTTGTATTATTTAATAAATTTAGTCACTTACATCGCTTGCCAACCTTCATTCTCAATGTCACACACGGCCACTAAATGGTGATATTACTATTTTACGACACAAATTCGTCACAGTATTTTTAAGTATATTAGATGCCGCACTCTAGTGGGGATATCGTTAATGTGTAATCACCTATCTTCATCAACTACCTTTTGGCATTACCAATCACCAAATTTTGTACATGATCTTTTCTCAACACTACATATGACGCTAATATAATTTTAGCTTAAATTGGACTTGAGAAGATGACAATCATTTGTTCACGCGTGAACAAATGGTGAGCATCAGACAGGCTGGTTAAGTTCGCATAGCGGCCATGAATTTTTGATAGAAACTATCTGCCTCAATGACGGCCATTAGTAGAGTAGAGATGTGTCGCGGTAGCAGTAGGTTCAGCTTGTCTGTATCCGTCTCTTTCGTTTGACGGTGCCTAAATAACTTTACCGTAACCCCGTTTACACATCCCCCTCATCGGTAGGGTCGAGAACTGGCGCGCGCGCATTAGGCTCCGGTGGTTCTTACATCGCTTTCGCGGTGGCCCTCAGTCCGGCTAATGCGGTCGCAACACCCCTTTGAGGCTACGTGTGCGACGAAATTCAAACCCAAGAAATCCGAAACTTTCCCCACGACTTAAGTCCACGATACTGCTCTTCTCTTCATTAACCTCAACCTGTAGCTTGGCAAACTCTTCCCGTAGTCGCTTTTCTAACGCCTTCATCAGCCAATCATGCCGCCGATGCGCATCGACCAATATCACCATATCGTCAGCAAATCTTGCATATTCAACATAGGTATACTTGCTATTGCGTGTGACTTCCTTCGCCCGTTCCAGCATCCTGTCTACCTCATTGAGGTAAATATTGCTGAGCACTGGCGAAATCACACCTCCTTGCGGCACGCCTTGTTTACCGGAAGCTTTCAGCATCACTTTCAACAAGTGCATCACGTCATTGTCGCTAATTCTTTGAGCAACCTTTTTCAATAGTAGTTCATGTCGAACCGTATCAAAATAGGCGCGCAGATCAAGATCAATCACGCGAGTCTTGTTCTGAACAATTGCTTGCGCCACCCGGCTCACCGCTTCACGCGCCTCCCGTTTGGGACGATAACCAAACGACCCCGGTTGGAAATCCGCCTCGAAGACTGGCTCCACTATCAGCTTGAGCGCACCTTGAACCACACGATCACGAATCGCCGGTATTGATAGGGTCCTGACTTTACCATCACCCTTCGGTATCTCCTTCTTTCGTGCCGGTAGCGGCATATATGTACGCTCAATAAGTTCGTTCTGTATCTGTTCCAGAAATGTCGCCACGCCCTGCGCTTCGATGTCATCAAACGTGATGCCGTCAGTTCCCGGCGCCCCATCATTTTTCTTAGCCATCTCATACGCCATCAGCAGCGTTTCCATCTTGCAGACATGCACGTACAAACCCCAGAAACGCCATGACGGTTCAGACTTCGCCTTGACGTATACCCGAAGGCTTCAACCATTTCGTTACCTCCATGATTGCTCCGGTTACTTCCGGCTGGAGCATGTTGCCGGGTGGGATTTGCACCCACTGGAAAAGCGCCGCCTTTGCACGGCGCACACCCAATCCGGTCATTGCTCTGAACGAATTTGTTGCCGGACATTGGTCAATTCTCCCTAGCGTCACACGTTAACAGGGCATAGTAATCAAACCTTCAGACTTCACAAAACATGAAGATTCCCTGACGTGCTACGAAAAACCCATTTCACGCTAATCCTCCAACATCTAATGAGTTGGTGAGCTTTTTATGATCTGGCAGCTCATATTGTTCTTAGGTTCATTTGGCATTCAGCTATGGATAATCTCAGGTTTCATGACGAATAATGACTCGGTAGTTGTGTCAAAAATCCGATAAGCAAGCAGTTTTACGCGATCATTAAAGAGGAACCAAACTATTGCATATCCCCAGACGAACAGGGCCCAACCCCAGCCGATTGGCGTCATGAATACCCCATAAACCGCTGTAAGCGTTGCCACTATTTGTGTACCAATTACTGCCACCAGCAAAATCCGCGCGGGTCGTATCGTCCAGAATGGACCGCGTGTCCGTGTCAGAAAAATCGTCATATGTCCCGCCACGGACAACTTTAAATACATCAGCGTTTGGATGTGAGCACGGTCGAGATGAAAAAGGCGCTCCCCAAGATAAAACAAGATGAAGGCGGAAATGACTCCGATGACTCCTAGTGCAGTGGCAACTCCCAGCACCATGTGCATGTTCCATGCCTCTGGCATATCTTTGTAATGGATGTTGTCGTAAGCAATGGACAGGATTGCCCCATCGTTGAGTAACGCCAGCATCACGATCATCACCGCAGTCAACGGATAGAAGTTAAAGATCAGGATCGCAAACGTCATGAACAACAACACCCTTAATGTTTCTGCAATGCGATATATGGCATAGCTGTTCATTCGCTGGAAAGTTTTTCGGCTTTCTTTGATGGCGTCGATTATTACAGACAGACCGGGTGTCATCAGCACAATGGAAGCTGCTGCCCTAGCCGCGTCAGTCGCGCCTGAAACTGCAATGCCGCAGTCTGCCTTCTTCAGCGCAGGTGCGTCGTTCACACCGTCGCCTGTCATGCCTACGATATGACCGCGTTGTTGCAGGACATCCACAATGTGGAACTTGTGTTCGGGAAATACTTGGGCGAAGCCATCGGTATTTTCGATGGAATCTGCCGATTTCTCTGTCTCGTGATGCTTGCTGTCGCCGAAGCCGCTGGCATCGAGAATATTTGTACCCAATCCCAATTCTCTGGAGGTTTCCCGAGCTATAGCCAGTTGATCACCCGTGACCATTTTGACATTCACCCCCATCAGTCGCGCTGTAGTGATGGTTGCCTTGGCTTCTTCCCGTGGTGGATCGAACAGCGGCAACAGTCCAACAAACTGCCATGGTCCATCTACATCGGACCGTGCTACACCCAACGAACGAAAGCCGCTTGTCGCAAATTCATTAATCGCCTTTTCGACGGAAGGCCCCACTTCCTCCGCATTGGATGACAACTCAAGAATCACCTGCGGAGCTCCCTTGGTTACCTTGAATTCTTTTCCGTCAGTTCCAATGACAGTAGCTTCGGTGCGCTTGTGTACTGGATCGAATGGCTGAAAATGAATTATCTGATAGTCGTTCAAAACCTGATCATTGCTAAGACCGCCTAACACGGCCAAATCAATGGCATCCTTGTTTTCTGCACGCGAGGCTATCGGCCAAGAGCAGGCTCTCATTGACAGTTGCCATGAGCTCCCTGTTGTCTGCCACAACTGATGTTTAAGATTTCCTTAAAACCACTCAGTTCAGCCTGGATTTGTGTCGCTATGCATTGTTCAATCTTAAAACTTCTAACCTGATAGAACTAGCAGAACTAATAGATTAGCTTAACGTGCAAATCGTAAGCCTATGGCATATTTATGACAAAAAAAGACAACTAATACAACTGCCAACATCAGTTCATAGCCTTCTGGAACCGCCCCCTTGTTGCGACTAACTATTCTTTAATAATAGGAATTAGCGCCAGTCTACAGCTATCAACCCATTTCAACGCGAGCTTACCGGAAACAACCTGTCTAGTTCCTTGCTGACACTGTGAGGAATTGCGACAGCATTTCAACCGCACCAATGAATGCTGGATGTTCTGAAACGATCAAATAATTTGGAATTGCTTCAAGATACTTTTCAAAACGACCTTTTGCGACAAATCGGGTACGAAACACAAGCGGATCAAAAGAGGGTCCCAATTTACTTATCACTCCCCCACCTATATATAGACCCCCAACACTGTTCAACATAAGAGCAGCATTCCCTGCAACACTTCCAAGCATACCCGAAAATACTTTAAGGGTACGCGTAGCTGTGGTACAGCTTCCAGAAATTGCCCTCTCAACCACTTCAACGGGGGTGACAGTAGAGGCTGACAGTCCGTCGATTGTACGCATTGTTTGATAGAGCAATGCTATTCCCGGCCCTGAGACGAGTCGCTCCGGAGAGACATGCGGATATTCGCGCCACAATAGCCGGAGGATTTCGATTTCAAGTTCGTCGTTTTGGGCGAAATCGACATGGCCTCCTTCCGTAGGCAAAGGATGCCATCCGTAGGGCTGCGGAATAAGTCCGGCGATTCCGAGTCCTGTGCCGGGGCCAATGACTGCCTTGACACCTTCGCGAATGATTCCGCTTTGATCAAGACGTGATATTCCTTCTTTCCCCAGAAAGGGTAAAGACGTCGCCAGCGCGGCAAAATCATTCACCACCAGCAACGTTCTGTATCCAAGCAATTGACGCGTGGCTTCAATAGAAAACGCCCAGTGATGATTAGTCATTTTGACCTGGTCGCCCACAATAGGCGTGGCAATTGCAATAACTGCGTCCTGAATCTCCGGATCGCCCACTTGTGAAAGAAAGTGGCGAATTGCACTATCCATACTGGCAAATTCTTCGCAGGGCAGTACTTGCGAGGAATGCAGGCATTTGGCTTGATCTGCAAGTGCAAATCGGGCATTGGTGCCGCCAATATCAGCAACCAAAAAATGGCTGTCGGGTAATTTAGTCATAGAGCAAAGACATTAGTTTGTTGAACTTGCGATGAGCATACCCACTCGATTTTACTGACAGACTTGCTTTCGAGGTAAAGCGCTTCCAATACATAACGAATTGTTTAAATAAAATTCACCCAGCCATAACATAATTGCACGGCTGGGTGATATATAAAGTTAATTTTATATAAAGTTGGATTTAATCATCCTGATTACCAGAAATATAGATTCTGTATATACATCGTGCCACCACTAGTGGGAGTCACACCTACGAACATCAGTTGATCAACTTTTGTCAGATCTACTCCGGTGAAGGAAGAGAGCGGGATATCGACTGAATTCCATCCCGTTGTCAAGGTGCTATTCACTTGGAATTGCACCGCTGCACCTCCCGTGGCAGCAGCCGAATTAATAAGATTTAATCCGAGGCTCGTCACATTTGACCATACATCAAAGTGCACATGTGTCGCCGTCGAGACGTTGGTAATTCCGGCAAGTGCGATGCCCTCAAAAGTCAAGCTTGAATATTCCTCAGTTTCCACACCCCCTACGGTGAGAGGAGTACATTGCGTAGCTTGCCCCCAATTGGGACATAAATTAGCTCCTGAAAGATCGGCTCCGGAAGTGGTTAGAATCGATTTAACGATCGTGTGGCTTGGTGCGGTCGCTGCTATAGTAGGCGTTGCAAGAGCTGTTGATCCTGCTGCAAAAGTTGCTCCTGAATATACTGAGTTGGTACAAGCGGGTGCAGTTGGTACGGCAGTTATTCCACAAAAAGCATAAAGTGGAGCGCGATTTATATCCCAAAGACCCCAACCATCATCGGTACCTTTCCAAGGTTCGTCAAAAGCCTCAAAGTAGAATATGGATACTGGGCCGGTTGCTGCAGCCTGCCAAGTATTCAAAGCGTCATAGTACATCTTCGCATTGACCGGGTTTGCGCAACAGGTTTCCAGAGGATTTGCAGTGTTCGTTTGTACATGTTTCCAACCGGTCTCTCCAATCACAATTGGCAAGCTTGCCGACGCACCATGAGCTGTGATGTAAGTCTTAACCTGAGAATAGCTTGACTGTGCATCAGTAAGAGCGGCTGCCATCATGGCTGTAGCACTGCCGGTACCCGCATAAGTCCAGCGAGTCGGGTTGCTCATTGGATAGGTATGTATCGACACAAAGTCGAGCAGCGGAAGAATCGTATCCGGAAGTTCTGTTGAGCCGTCCAGACCCGCATAGAAGGTATAATCGTCATCCGCTGTTACAGGTTGCGTGATACCTTGTTTTACAGTTGTGATATACCCAGCCAAGCAGTGCACCGGCATATAGGCACTAAAGAATGAAGTTTCATTGCCAACGCTTACTGAAACAACATTCGAATAGGTGTTTGCTTCTCTTATGCCATTCTGCACGTCGGTATCATTAGCAGGCATAGTACAAGTGGACTGATTGGCGGTAGCAATTCCCTGGAGGTATATGCCAAGCTGGAATTTCAAATTAGAGAAATTCGGATTCGTTGAAGCAACACGTAGAATATTTTCATGAGAAATATCGGTATCAAATAAGCGAAGCAAGGTATATCCCGCATCGCTCAGCAACTGGAGATCCTGGGTGATCTGCGCATCAGTTGGTATTTCACCTGTAGTAGGTCCACCTGCGGTACGATATCCACTGTAGTTGATTGCCTTAACATTGCTGGCGTAAACGCTAGGCAAGGGCCTAAGAGCCAGGCTACCAGTTCCACCACCTGAGGAGCTTGGCGCAGTAAATTGTATTGGCGAACCAAATGTCAGACCACTAGGATAAGCCCCCCCTGAAGTGACAACATTGCCATTAAGAATTTGGACGCTTGTATTCAGGTTCGCAGCTCCTATAGCCTGTACGTGAATCTCAGCAACTCCGTCTGCCAGTGCTGACGCAACCGTGGTAATTCCTGTTTGTGAGCAACTCTGTGCCAAGGTTAAACTAGTTAAAGGTATTGTGTAGGTGGTCATGGTAGCAGACGAAATAGTCTGGTTGCCGGTAACTTGTACCGTACAATTACCCGGATACTTGTTAACCTTACCCTGCGCAATAATCTTCACACTCATACTGCCGCCTTTGCTGGTTAAAATGTTTTGATCCACAGCCAAAGGAATAACAAGACTTGTTGCACCACTTACCACCAATCCATTACCACTATCTGTACCATTAGCTATCACACCGGGTGCTGCTACAAATATTCCAATGCCGTCAGTAGTAGGTGGAGAAGAAAAATTAAATCCTCCGTACCAGTAAGCTGAAGATGCTCCGCCTCCACCGGAATATGCACCTCCCGACGTTGGGCCAAAATTGTAAGTACCTAGCGTACCACCATCAGTGGTCAAACCTGTGTTTGAATTAAAGGCAGTAGCAAATGTAGCTGTTCCGGCCCCTCCCCCGGAGGCGCTATAAGTTGCTTGAGCAGTTGCAATAGCGGCATTCAACTGAGTTGGAGTTGTGGCAATTAAAGCAGCAGAAGCCCCCGAGTTGGCTGCGGCAAATAATGCACTCACATTCGCTTGATTGATTGTTGGCGTAGCACCAGCGGTCGTCAATATGGCAGCAACCAACTTGGCGACATTATGATAACCGCCATTGTTATTTGCGATATAGTCCAATGCAAGGGAGCCGGCAGGTACACCCACACTGCTAGCCACACTGGCTTGCGAAGCTGCGACACTACTCGCGGGGTAAATCATCATGTTCGCAGATACCATGGTGGTCAAGGGCGACACAACTGAAGGAGTTCCGGCAGGCGCCACCATCGAGTAGGGAGCCTGAACTTGACCAGATGTTGCATCGGCGTCTGTATTACCCGCAGCAATTTGCGCAATCACATACCTGCCAGACATTGAGGTGCCAGATGGTAATGAAAAACTGTAATTACCTGACGAGTCAGTCACTGCTGATGCTGAAGAAATGCTACTGTCACATGACAAGGAATTTGTAACGACTGTACTCAAGCAAACTTTGGCGCCACCGATGTATCCATCAATCACCTTACCGCTCAATGTAGAACCGGTGTGACCATCGCCTCCCCCGCAAGCAGCCAAAAGTGCTGACATTGAAATGCCAAGCACGAAAACTGCACACGCATTACTTATATAGGACAATATCTGGCCGCGCTTTTCTTTGTCTCGATTAGTTGTGTTCATTGTTTGCTCCTCCAGCAGTTCGCTAAATCATTTCAAAGGTGACATATACAGTCGTGCATGTTCTGCAAAAGCAGACACGTTAGAAAGCTATTTCTCCACCCATGGTCAGCAGGTTTCCGAACGATTGATTTCGGGGATCCACACCGAAATCAGACAAGTTACTTGGCATACTCAAAGGTGCCGGACCGTATTGGCCAAATTGGACTCGCCCCAGCCCGCAATAGACATGCAGATTTTTGTAAACTTCAGGCACTTTTCTGGATACTTGCAGATTGACATACGTGGCCGTATTGCTTTGCCCATATTCAGTAGGGGTAGAGGTGAATGCCTTGTTCAGCCTTACAAAACCTGCACTGTAAGTCCATAGCCCGTTTGTACGACTTACCCCACCCATCAGATCGACTGACCAGGCCGCATGAGCAATATTATTGAAATCGTTATTGAATCCCATCGAAGGGAAGAAACACCCGATTCCGCCCGGCGCACCTGGATTCGTTGCGTAATCACATTGTGAAACCACGCCCGACCAGTAATTCCTTCTGATTCCTAGCGTGCCCACCCAATTCGAACTGAAATAATGATTGCCCTGAAGAATATTCACATTTTCAGTGGGGCGGGTATAAGCGCCAATCCCGGTAGTAGCTGGTGCGCCAAAACCATCAGCATTACCCACGTCTCCGACTAAAGGCCCTTTGGCCCACGATGACTGTTGTGCTCCGGTACTTTTTTGGAAAATGTATTCCACCAGATTGGATTGATCAGAATATTGGGCGAAGATTTCCCACAGCTTGGGTTTTGGCGGGGCTTCGTCATAGGCCACGGTAGCGGCATTTTGAGCGTATCGTGGATTGTCAGTGGCAAAAGTGCCTTCCAGAGTGAGCTTTTTACCCCCTTCAAATTCAAGCATCGGTGCGCTATACCGAATCCCTTTTCGAACAAAACCATAGCCCGCTCCGGTTTCACTCCAAGCCGTCGACATGCCGAGTGGGTAGCTAAAGCTATCGGAGCGAGACCATGAACGGGTAAGCATAGATCCTGATCTCAGTTCACCGTATTTAGGATGGCTTATCGCTGCATTTTCTTCAATTACAGGGTTGCCGACAATGTCGGCATAACCGTTACGGATTCGGTAAGCAAGACGACCATCAATTTTCCAGGCGGAATCGAATTCATGGGATAAATCGCCGTAAATTTGCTCTAAATTGAATGGCATCGGGCTGTGCGTGTGTGCCGGACCGGCCCTACATGGAGTGGGTAGTATATATTTTGTTATTGCCGGTGTAGGTGTGCCCCCCCCCCAGGTCCAGGCACCACGACGGTCGAATGTATAAGTGCAACTTCCCAACTCAGTTGACTGGTTGGTATCTCGATACACTTCCTCCTTGACGGAGCCTGTAATGGTGGCTGTTGCAACATCGCCGAGTTGAAACGTCTGTTCGGCTGAAGCTCCCTGAGTTGCCAGGAACAAGCCCCAAAGTACATATTTTAGACGGCTCATTTATTTTCCTCTCTATAATTTATAACTAAAGGCATTTCATTCATTGAATATTCCTTAGGAGCAAAGGTTGCAACAGTGTTAAAAATATTCATCAGGAGCTTACCAGTAACATTTTTAAATGTGCTTTATATTTTAATATCCTGCTCTCATAAGATTTATGCACCTGATCACCTTTTAACTCATCAATCAAAGTAGCAACTTGAAGCATCAATTTCATATCCGAAGCCAGCAATTATGAAAGCGCTTTCATTTTATTCCCGGTTTTTTTAAATTGCAACACAAATTTTATTATTTATGGTCTATCCGCAATCAACACCGTCAATAAATAATTCTTTCAAACTTGAGACGTTACAGAGTCAAACGCAGTTTGTTCAAATGGGTGCAGTCATATCCGACTGAATGACTGTACCTCATTTGGAACGGACCAAACTATGCGCAGCAACAGTTAATATTTTCCCATCGCTAAAATGCACTTCACTGGATTTATCGCTCGAGTTATAGGCCAGATAAGTGCGTTGCCCTGATGCTGTGTGAAACACGCCAAATAGAGTCGTATCAGCCGTAACCGCAAAATCCGGTGTACCCATCTCATTCAAGTTAAGCAACCAGTTCAGTGTATGTGATCGAGTTTCCCCTAGTTCGTTGCTGCCTCTTGGTTTCCATTGTGCCAAGCCGGCATTGGGGTCACCTAAAGCAAGAAATGACGCAAAAATATCCTGCCAGATATCATCAGGTGTCCCATCACTCATTCCCCGGTCGCTGTAAGCCTTCTTCTCGGAAGGAAGGGCAGCAATAAACCGATGAATATATAAAGGGTCGCGTGCCAGATACACCGAGGCAGGGGTAATAGGCATCAGGTTGATACCTTGAATTTGACGCGGCTCCTCGGTCCACCAGGTATTGTAGGTATAGCGTCCTCCGAACACCTGTGCTGCAACAACGTGACCATACACTGGCGGAAACAATACTCCACGCATGTCAAACCAGTAGTCAGTGACAGCTTCCGTTTCTGTGGTGTAAAGCCATATTCCAAGATCGCGAAGCTTGGTGTCGCCGGTTGCTTCGGCCCATAAGATCAGCCCTGCCCATGCATTTACGGCTTCGGATGAGGACTCCTGATTATTCCCCTCAGTAAATGCCGCATCACCGGAAGCCCAAGAGTGCCCCTCATAGGAATCAAAATTGCGAATGAAAGGAAAATCTTTGCGACCGCGTTCGCTCGTGGCAATGTCAGAAACAAGAAGATCAACCATGCCCCCCCAATGATTTTTAATGGCCCATTCCGGATCGCGCAATGCAACTTGCGCCGCTGCGTTTATCCAATAACCATAGTGAAAATGGTGGTCATTGATATGGGTAATGCTTCCATATTCGTCGGAAGAACCAACTACCGTGCCTATCCGTGCATCCTGAATAAAATGACTACTACCCTCTCCGTTGAACCATGCTTCCAGACGTCCTTCAAGTGATTTCAGCAAGGTGTCGCGCATTTCCGATTTACCTTCCTGCTCTGCCACGCACATTAACTGAGCAGTCGCAGAAAGTGCCTTGCCATACCAATAGGTCCCGCTGCCATATTGATTCGTAAACAAGTTGCGTGCCTTGGCTGCATCACCCACCAGCAGACTGGACAAACGCTCACGGTCATTCGCATCCTGCATACCCCCCCAAAATGGCAATATTCCATGATAGGTATTGTTCATGCTGAAATGAGTACTCGATATTGTTCTGATAGGCCCACGCACCGACTGGTAATTAAATCCATGCGATAGATCGGCATCGGATGCTCTCGCCTGATGAGGATAAAGTCCCAATATGGGGGTGTCCTGCCCTTCTGCCTTTGACTCTATCTGTGCTGTGAAATTTGTTTTCACCTGACTCAAAGCCTGATCATAGTGCCAATCAACCTTTGTATTCACGATGAAGGCATAAGCATGTTTTCTAAACTCCGCCAAAGTTTCAGCTTTACTATCTGGAAGCACAGCGACTGAAAAAAACCGTCCGGATGCACCAAACTGTAAAACGGGATTTTCCGTCTCTCTGGAAACCCAATGTGAATCTGCGGGAGCAAATACTGCAAAGTCCCTGTTCATCACATGCACACATAAAATTCGGTCATCTTGTACACCACACGGAACGGCCCCTTTTGCCAAGTGAACTTTCAGATCCCCCGCAGTGAGCGTGAAATAACTGAACGGGCTACCATGAACCACAGTAGCCAACAAAGCATGACCTGATTGGTCCCCCATCGAGATGGTCGCTGAAAAATCACCGTGATTGGCCAGTCTGGCATCCTCGGGAGTAAAGCTAACAGGAGATAAAGTCAGTGCGGCACGATGTGGAAATACGATGTCAATTCTGCTGGCATGATCTTCAGGAGTGGGGGTTTCAACCGGGTAGCCGACCTCAAATCCCTCTTGCCCTGCCTTATAAGTCGCCGGGTGGGCATGAATCGGTTCTGACCAGCGTGTGAAAATTACGGATGAATACCATTGATTGGTGGGTGATGCTTGAGTGCGCATTTCTTTGGTTTCATATGTGGGATCAGGCGTTTGCGGGGCACCGCCCAAGAGTGTTTTATCTGAAGTCAGATGGATCGAACCTGAACCGACCTTCCTGACAAGACCATCATCTGCATGTGCTCCCTGCACAAGTCCAAGAGTAATCAGTAATCCAACTATTGCCGCTCCCTGAGCAACACGGTTAAACCCCATGAAATTCTTCAAAATTTGTGACATTCTGATCCCCTCTGGATTATCCTGCCTCTCCACGCAATGAACTTTGCGGCACGGCTGGATTATTATGAAAGCGCTTTCATGTTTATTCTAGGCATTGTATAGTTACGCGTCAATCATTATTTTAATTTAATCGATTTTGCCAATTATCAACTCATGGTTAACCACAATTATTCCCGAACCCGCTACTTTCTGACCAGTCAAAAAAACGGCTCCCGATTGACGGAACAATTACCTCTTGAAGAATGCAAGGAAGACATTCATCTGCCTTCAATATCCGTCCTACCACAACACACTTTTCAAAAAGTTTTAGGGTTTGGAGGCGCTTTTACCGAGGCTGCTGCAGTAACTTGGCTATCACTCAGCCCTCCCCGCCAAAAGGAAGTGATTGACGAGTATTTTGATCCTATAAACGGGCATGGTTATGTATTGTGCAGGGTTCACATGAACAGTTGCGACTTTTCCCTGAGCAATTATTCACATCTGGAAACACCAGACGATTTGGAATTGCTCAGCTTCAACATTGACCGTGATCGCCAGGCTTTAATTCCTTTTATCAAGCAGGCACAGCAAATCGCAGGCAATCCGATCAAGTTACTGGCCTCCCCTTGGAGCCCGCCCGCGTGGATGAAAAACAATGGTGAAATGAATCATGGCGGATATTTGCTGCCCCGGTATCGGCTTGCCTGGGCGAGATGTTTTGTACGTTTTATAGAAGAGTATCAAAAGGAAAACTTAACCATCTGGGGAGTATCAGTTCAGAATGAACCCGCTGCCAATCAACGCTGGGATTCCTGCCTGTATTCCGCAGAGGAAGAGCGAGATTTTGTCCGTGATTTTCTCGGTCCGGAATTGGAAAGAGCTGGATTAAGTCACGTTAAGATTATCGTATGGGATCATAACCGTGACTTGATGGTTGAACGTGCCAACGTGATCTATAGCGACCCGGATGCAGCACGGTACGTCTGGGGGACCGGGTTTCATTGGTACTGTGAGGATCATTTTGATCATGTTCAACAAGTTCACGATGCCTGGCCGGATAAACAATTGCTGTTTACCGAAGGTTGCCAGGAAGGCGGGCCTCACATTGGTTCATGGGAATTAGGCGAACGCTATGCACGCTCGATCATCAATGATCTGAACCGCTGGACCGTGGGCTGGATTGATTGGAATCTTGTATTAAACGAACAAGGCGGGCCTAACCATGTTGGCAACTTTTGCAGCGCACCTATCCTGATTGACCGTGAACAGGATGCATTACTGCGCCAGAGCTCCTATTACTACCTTGGCCATTTCAGTCGTTTTATTAAACCGCGGGCGCATCGGATACTCTGCACCAGCAACCTGGATGAATTAGAAGCTACCGCCTTCGTCAATCCTGATGCTTCGGTTGCTACCGTGGTGGTGAATCGAACGGAACGCAGCATTTCATTTACACTTCAAATCGGTGATAACAAAATGTTGACTGAACTCCCACCGCGATCGATTGCAACGTATCTATCTGATCAGCCATAAACTTTAAATTTTTACTAACTTAAACTTACCCCAGGCAAATCACCAGCTTTGAAAGCCTGCATTCCCGTAGGCTCAATGCCATACTCTCGGTCAACCATTTTCCGCTATGAGTCTGCTTCGTGCCGTCTTTGAAGTACAGGTCAAAACGCAGCGGAACAACCGCATCAGGGCCAAAAGTCGACCGGCGATTTGGATTTTCGTAAACAATCCATGTTTGTCCAAACAGTTTAAATCCAAAGCTATTCGCTTTAAAATCTCCCTCAGGAACCGAGGTAAACAGCCACTCAGCGAGGGTGGGCTGTGGTTCAAAACGTAACTTGTCCTCTACCAGTCTAAAGGGTGCGGCCCCCAGCCCCATGTGCAATACCATGCTGATCCATTCGGCTGTCGCACCGCTCAGACGAGCAACGAAACCCATTCCATGGACCTGTTCATCGGGGAATCGACTACTCGCAATAAATGAGGAATTTTCAAGGGGGGATCGTCCATAAACCTCAGGACGTTGAAAGGCCACCAAACCGCGTTTTAAATCATCGAAAAATTGCCGGGAAAGTCCACTGCGCAAAGTTTCCAGAAGAAATTTGTAATGCATGTGAAGAAAAATAGATTCATTCTCCAGCCAGCCTGGAGAAAAGATCCGGCTGCGGCCTATTTCGAAACTTTCCTCAGTCAACGGACAATTCACACGGTACATGCCAAGCTTGTGATCATAAAGTGAAGAGTGGCGTACAGCGTGGTAAATACTGGCTGCGTTGATAGAATTATCCGTCCCGCGTAGGGCATGCACCGCCCCTTCAAGAAACGCGCTGATTGGTTTTTGCGTAAAACGAGTTACCTTTACATAGACTATTTCCGGGGCATCTTCATCATCAGGCTTCTGAGACTCTGCACTTGGCAGGATTTCGTAGGACTCTGCTTTGTGACTGAAATAGCTGACTGGCAGGCCATTACTATCTACTGCTTTAGCAAGGCCCTGTTGCAAAACGCTATCTGCCAAAACAAGAAATTTTAATAACTCGACTTTCGACAAGCTAATTTCCTCGCCAGCGATCCCCATACGGACTTGTTCTCGAAATGCTTCCCGAACCGTTGACAATTGTTGCCAGACAGGGAAAAAGTTCGTTAAGTCTGCACGCATTAAAATTAAGGTGATTGCTCGAACAAAGTCCGCCAACTCCTTCGGCACTGACAGAGTATCGACTGACTCAAGGTAATTTTCGACCGCTCTTGAAACAAAAGCGATTCCACGTCGCAAGGAATAAGCTTCATGGGTAGACGAGCCAAACAGTCCTGGCAATCCGTTGAGCGCGTCACACCAACCCGGTTTGTCAGTTTCCATTTCCAGTCCGATGCCAAAAGGATCCAGCAATGAGACTTTGACAGCCAGCAGATTGATCAGTTTGGCGAGCAGCGTCGTTTTGTAAATCGATCCGCATCCGTTCTCAGAGCGCATCCAGTTCCGCAACCCGGTTCGCCGGGTGATAAGACGTGCTTTGTTGATATCTTTGATGACCGCATTCAGTTGCCGAACCGTTCCATCGTTTCGCAGAACATATTTTGTAGCACGCGGTTGAACCACATGATCGTTATCAAAATATACAAAATCTTTACGCTCAACCAGCAAATGACGCAACCGGTCAGGATATAACCCGGCATAGCTGTCTAGCAGGTCGAGATTATAGATCCAGTGATCAACCCAATACCCTTCTCCGTGATTGGCATCCTGAACAAGATCGGCTAAACCAAGAATTCTTTCGAACATGGCTTGCGCTGACTCAATAGTTCGAGACTCTTCCAGCAGCCGATGAAAAAGCTCCCCCGGAGCGAAAGATTGCGATAAAAGCTTTTTCCAGACAGTCTGGTTTTCTGCTGACCAGCCATGCTGGAGTGACTCAATTTTCTGTAAAGGCACACAGAATTTTTCCGACTGAACCACTAAAGGATTGTTGCCATCAATTTGAATCAAGTTAAAGAAAGTTTCGATATTTGCTGTATCGATCTCCGGAAATATGTAATTTTCCGAGCGCCTGTTTTGATTAACGTCACGAAAATTTCCATTGCCTTGTGAAAAATAGTTGGGCGCCACGTCAAAAAAATTATAGTCACGCTCCATATCGCCATGTTTGCGAGTAAACACATGAAAAACTTTTTTGCCCAGAGTTCCCGGGACAACCACTGGTAGCCCACCTCGTAAAGTGTTATCCAGAAAGGACTGGCGCGTATACGGTGCCAGTTGACCGGGGCCTGCAACCAGATCAAATTGCGAACACAAATTGAAGATCAGTGACCTGTTTTCTGCTCGTTTTGAATCAGCAAATTGCGGATACCCCAAAAGTCGGGTACAGAATTCTTGAGCTGATTTCCAGTTTTCGGTTTGCCCGAAATACGAATCCCAATTGATCGATTCACCTGCTTTCAATAGCAGATTGATTTTGGAAAATGCGCACCCCGTCATGGTATCTCTTCTTCCCGCAAGAGGATCAATGCTCAGGTTTTCCATGAAAGCTAACGGTGTCCGTAAACTGCTGTCCGAACCGAACACTTGCTCCGGGTCTACAATAACTGCCGCCAGCTTTCCCTTTAATAGAGTAAAAGTAAAGAAACCGGCATTAATCCATTGAACTTCAGGTTTGTCCGACGGCACGACCTTGAGTTTGTAGAAAGGCAAGTTATTTTCTACATGAAGAATCTCAGCAAACGCCTGCATGGTTCGGGACATCTGTTTAAGCAGATTTTCATCAAGTCCATAAGGAACCACCTGTGGTAAACCGTCGAGCACCTCTACGTTTATCTGTTTTGACGCAATATTTTCGACTGTTACCTGGCGCACAAGTGCAGAAATCGGTTCGTTCGGTAACGTGAAATATGCGATGCGAGTACGTAAGCCTAATGCCAAGTTTGTCTCTTCGATCTGAATTTCGTCAGGATTGATGAGTAGTCGTTGAGTGATATGCTCCTCTGAATTTGTTTGAAATGGCTCATACAGCGTAAATTTTCCGTCAACCAGCAGTTTGAGAAAAGTACGGAATCCATAAAGCGAAGTCAGTGCATATGCTTTGTCAGCAGGCTGGAATTCAAGCATGGCAGCATTTCGGTCACGAATGCCAAAACTGGAAATACATTGTCCGCGATTGGTATAAAACACCCACATTGGTTTGCCGTACTCACCCGCGATCCCGGGCAAAAAACTGGAAAAAGGGCGTACCCTATTGTAATCATGAAGTTCAAAACCCCGTTCCATCTGGATTGACTGGTTATCTATCTTCATACTAATTCCTATTTTTAACCTTCAAGCGCAGCGAGCATGGGCTGGGTAACCAGTGTGATACCTTTTTCGGAGCGAAAGAAACGCTTTGCATCGGCTTCAGCGTCTTCGCCTATCACCATGTTGTCGGGAATAACACATCCCCTGTCGACCACGACTCGATTTAGGCGTGCATTTCTACCAACCACCACCTGCGGCAGCAGGACCGACCACTCGACACTGGCGAAAGAATGCACTCTCACACTTGAATAGAGTACAGAGCGCAACACATTTCCAGAAATAATATTTCCTCCCGAGACAAGTGATTCGGTTGCATTGCCCCGACGTTCACCCATGTTATGGACAAACTTGGCAGGAGCCAGTTGTGGCTGAAAGGTTGAGATGGGCCAATGATTGTCATAGAGATTGAGTAAGGGATCGGTGGCGGTCAAATCGATATTCGCATCCCAGTACGAATCAATAGTACCGACATCGCGCCAGTATGGTTCCTCGTTGAGACGACTGGTGACACCGCTCAATTCAAACGGATGAGCCACTGCACAGCCCTTACTCACAGCATTCGGAATAATGTCTTTGCCAAAGTCGTGACTGGAAGCGGGATCCGCCATATCGCGCGCCAACTCTTCATATAGATATTTAGCGTTGAAGATATAAACCCCCATACTGACAAGCGACATGGAAGGTTTGCCTGGCATCGCCGGTGGATCAACCGGTTTTTCAACAAAGCCGGTAATCTGCCATTGTTCATTCACCGTCATGACACCAAAAGCTTTGGCCTCGTCACGACCAACCTCGATACAGGCAACCGTGCACTCACGCCCCTTGGCAACATGATCTGCCAGCATCAACGCGTAATTCATCTTGTAGATGTGATCTCCAGCCAGAACAACCACGAAGTCGGCACCATAACCATCCAGGATATCCTGATTTTGAGATACCGCGTCAGCAGTTCCCCTGTACCAGGTTTCTTCATCGATTCGCTGTTGCGCAGGAAGCAGATCGACGAATTCATTCATTTCACTATTAAGAAATGCCCATCCCCGCTGCAGGTGTCGCAGCAGACTATGTGATTTGTACTGTGTGATTACGGCAATACGCCGGATACCGGAGTTCAGACAGTTCGACAGGGCAAAATCGATAATACGGAACTTGCCTCCGAAATACACTGCCGGTTTGGCACGCCGGTCGGTCAGTCCGTGTAATCGACTACCACGGCCACCCGCGAGGACAAGGGCGATTGAACGTTTGGGAAGATCAAGTTGATATGCCAGTTCTTTGGATAGCATGTTTGCCCTTTCTATTTATTTATCGTTCCCACGCTCGGCGTGGGAACGCAGCACTGGACGCTCTGCGTCCATTTCACACCTCATCGAGTGCAAACTCTTCTGTAAACAGCTCTCGCATCACCCGCTTGGGCTTCCTGTCCACCGTGTATAACCCCCAATGCTTTTCCGGCTCCATAGGATCGGGTGAACCTTTCCAGGGTTCATCAAAAGCCTCAAAGACGAACGTGAGAATGCCCGTGTTATCGCTCCACTGTATCAAATCGCGCACGTAAATATTTTGCAGATCCTGAGAGGTATTTTGTGGCTGAATGCCTCGGCCATTCGAGTTTGTAGCCCAGCCTGCCTCGGAAATAATAACCGGCTTGTCCGGATAAAGTCTCGCCACACTCTCGTAATTTTCGCGCGTATAGTCCATCGCTTCATGGATGTGCTTAAACTCCCACACCGGATAAGTGTGCACAGAAATAAAATCGAGCTCAGCAACCAAGTCACGCAGCTTGTATTGCCACGGCACGTAATTTTCGCAAAATGTCACCGGTTGCTTCACTTCTTGTTTGACGCGCCTTACATGCTCGATCATCCGGTGTATCGGAACGAAATGATCCGTCCAGTCTACCGTGGCCTCATTGCCGACCGCGACGGAAAAAACGATATCTTCATATTTCCGCGCAAGGGCTATCATCCTGGTGATCTCAACATCGTTCTCGGCGATACTGGTTTCAAGTTGCTCTTCGCTGTAGGTACCACCCCAAGGACAGCTGAAATTATTCATCTCGGGACCGAGGTAAGAGCCCAGCATAATCTGAAATTCCAGGCCGTCACGGCGGATCACTTCAAGAACACGTTCCGCATGAGGACTGGAGTCATACAGACGTAGCAGAGGAAAGTTCGGCTGAAGGATCAGCAAATCCTCGCGAATTTCGTCGAGCGATGGAAATATTTTGTCACCAGGACTTTGTCCGTGGCGATAGCCCGAATAACAGATGGCACGACCACTCGGAAGCTTAAGTTTTTGAGTCATAAAATAGTTGATGAGTGTTGAATGTAAAGAAAGCAATCTATCCTTCAAACAAACTTCGGCTGCCCATCCTTGTTCCACAGGCCCCAATAAGCACCGACATCACCCTCAGCACCGACCTTCCAGGCTTCGTCAAAGGCGGCAAAATAGAAAATGTCGATGTTGTCCTGCCGCGCCCAATTCTGGGTGTCGATGAAGTAGCGCATCGCGCCGGCTACCGAGGGCATGGCACCATGAAAGGCGCTGCCCTTATCCGGCCAGCCGGTCTCGCTGATGATGACACGTTTGCCATTCGCAACCGCGATGGTGCGTTGAACCATATTCTGCATATTGGCAATCGCCTCCTCTCTGGGACATCCCTCCCAGAATGGATAACAGTTGGTCAGCACGACGTCACACGCTGCTGTGATGAGCGGATGTTTTTCGAACAGGTAATACGCATCGACGTAGCCTACCTTCACTCCCGGCAACGCCTGTTTGACGCGCTCAATAATCGCCAGCAATTCGTCCTCGGACAGGTCCTCACGCAACAACACTTCATTGCCGACAGCGACAATATCAGCGTGTCCGGCGCGTGCTACCTCAATCACACCATTGATTTCACGTTCGTTGATTTCACGATCCGTACCCAGCCATGCTCCTACCAGCGTCTTGAGTCCGAGCTCATGGGCAATGCGCGGCGTCTGTTCATGCCCGTCAGTGCATGAAAAGGTGCGAATCCATTGCGTATAGGGCCGAATAATTTCCAGCCGGGCACGAATCTGGTCTGCGTTTACCTGCGAGCCAGGTGACTGGCCTTCGAGGTAGGGACTGAAGCAAAAACCGTGAACTCCGGCCTGAAGTATTTTCCGGAATTCGTCGGCCAAGACCGCTTGCTGTTCGGGAGTTAACTGCGTCTGCAATCCGGCAAGCGAACCGGTGCGAGTGTTTGCCGATGCCCAGGCTGGCAAGTGTTGTGCGTAGGGAGAAGTGGTTAAAATCTCTTCTGAAGCTTCGGTTTTATTATCGGTCATGTTGGTCTCCTGAAGTTCGAGCGAAGTAGCCGCCACGAAGGGTTGTAACTGAAGCTCGTGGACAGGCTCCAGCATTGAATCGGGGATAGGCTGAGGCTCGCGGGCACGTCGCTCTTGCAGTTCCCGTGTCATTCTGCTGACCATGTTCTCGTCGAGCTCGTAGAACCACAGCGCCGCAATGGCAATCAGTGCGCCGACGGTGGGGATGATGCTCATCATCATCATGATGCCGTCAATAGTTCGTGCACTCTGTGCCACGTTCGGCTGATAACCAAAATAGGCCAGCAACCAGCCAGTTCCGGCGCCGCCGATTGCCCAGCCGAATTTCTGCGCGAAGGAAGCTGCGGAAAACACCAGACCAGTGGCGCGACGTCCGCATTTCCACTCGGAATAGTCGGCGGTATCGGCGTACATAGCCCACACTAGAGGTGCAGTAGGTGCCGCACACAGGCTGATCAAAGCATGCGCCCCCCAGACCATAGCAATATTATCCGGCGGCACAAAATAGAAACCAGCGGTCAGGATCGCCGTCAGTGCCATTGAAACCATGTAAAAATTGCGCTTGCCGAAAATTTTCGACAGAGGCGAAGTGATCATCACACCGATGATGAAGGCGATAGCTCCGGTAGTCATCACCGGACCGAAGTAATCCTTTCCGCCGGGAACGACGTTTTCAAAATAGTAGATACTGACGGTGCCGCGAATATTCGCATAGGTCAAGGCTGCTATGCCGACAATGCACAAGACAACCCAGGGCTTGTTGCGGAACAGATCCTTGATGTCTTCCCTGAGAGTGGATTGCTGTTTCTCTTCGGGCTGAACGCGCTCACGTGTCATGGCGAAAGTTGCGAAGTACAGCAACACCGCAACGACTGAATAGATGATCATGGTCATCTGCCAGCCTGTAGCCGAGTTCTCATTTCCTCCGAAATATTTGGCCATCGGGATGGCGGTGTTCACGATAATAAAAACAGGTAACAGCGCCATCACAAAGCGATAGGAACAGGCACTGGTACGATCTTCCGAACTGGGAGTCAATACGCCGAGTAAAGCCGAGTAAGGAATATTAATGGCCGAATAAGCCACCATCATCAGGCTGAGTGTCACGTAGGCGTACACAATGCGTCCCGTGCCACCATAGGCCGGAACCGTGAAAGTAAGAATCGCCGTTACAGCCATCGGAATGGCCATCCATATCAGATAAGGACGGAAGCTCCCCCATCGGGTCTTGGTGCGATCCGAAATGGCACCGATAACCGGGTCAACAACGGCATCACCTATACGAGTGACCAGCAACATCGTTCCCATCGTCGCCGCGCCGAGCAGAAATACATCGGTGTAATACTTGGCAATGAAAATCGAGAACATCTGCCAGAACAGATTCGACGCCAGATCGCCGAAGCCATAGCCGACCTTCTCGGTCACAGTGAGTTTGAGGACTTCATTGGCCATGATTGCCTCCGGATTTTGCTTGCTTTCGCGACGCCTTGACCTTCTTCTTTTCGAACGGCAATTCACCGGGACCTCGAGGTTTTGCTTCGCCGTAACCGCCTACTTTGTCGTAGACCCGCACATAATCGATCACCAATTCAGCGGGAAATCGGGTTTCAGGATTAGGATGTCCTGGGAAATTGCCCCCCACGGCAATGTTCATGACCAGATAGAAAGGTTGATCAAACGGAGCAGGCCAAGGGTTTATGTCGGAATTTTTCCGTGCTTCCATCCCGACACCGTCCTTGTTCTTGCTGGAACTCCACCAGAAATTCTGAGTGGCCCAATGCACGCCGTCCACCAGCCAGCGAATCTCGCCCGGCTCCCATTCCACCGTATACACATGCCAGTCGCTGACCAGGCTTTCATCAGGTAGTTTATACACATGAGTGACCAGAGAACGCTTCGGGTAAGTCGAGCCGAAATGCACAGTGCCCAGCACTTCGTTCGGTTTTTCGCCGACAATCTCCATCACATCGATCTCGCCGGATGCTGCCCAACCACCATAGCGGTCATCTTGCGGCAACAGCCACAGTGCGGGCCACATCCCCTTGCCCCAGGGCACTTTGGCGCGAAACTCGAATTTTCCGTACAGTTTAGTAAAAAGCGGGGTGCCGTCGCGTTTGCGGGTTTTCAGTCGTGCCGAGGTGTAACCGCAACCATGCAGGGATTCCTTGATGGCCCGGATGGTGAGCAGGCTGTCCTTGACCGACACGTTTTCCGGCTCTCGGGTGTAGTACTGCAATTCCTCGTTACCCCAGCCTGCTATCCATTCATGGTGCTTGTAGTCGAAAAAACCATTTCCAATATCAAAATCCCATTTCTTCGGGTCGATCTCGTTGCCCTCAAATTCGTCATTCCAGACTAATACCCATTTGTCTATCTGCTTTTTTCTTGTCATGAAGCCTCTCCTCACTTATCCGATCAATTTTCCGTCAGCATCAAACAACAACGCACAGGGGGCATGAGGTTTGATATCGACTATCTGTCCGTTTTCGCAATTCGGAACATTGGCATCCACTTTCGCATGTAAAAGTTCGCTGACTCCTTCGACTTGCAGATGCAAAATCGTTGAATCCCCCAAGTGTTCAGCCAATACAACCGTCGCTTGTATTCCCTGCCCCTTAGCGGCCAAATGCAAGTGCTCGGGCCGCAAACCCGCCTTCTGTGTTTCCGCTAAAGCTTTGTCAACAAGGGCATTCCAAAGAGCAACATGAGGAATTGATGCATTCACCGCTGGCGGGCGATCAATCAAATTAATTCGCGGAGCCCCGATAAATGTCGATACAAATTCGTTGGCAGGCCGATTGTAGAGTTCCATAGGGGCACCCAGTTGCTCAACTTTCCCTTTGTTAAAGACAGCAATGCGATTTCCCAGCGTCAAGGCTTCAACCTGATCGTGGGTAACGTAGATCATGGTGGTGCCAAGTTCCCGGTGCAGTTTAGACAGTTCGCTGCGCATGTTCACACGCAACGCTGCATCAAGATTCGACAGGGGCTCATCGAACAGGAACACTTTAGGATTCCGCACAATCGCGCGGCCAATAGCAACACGCTGGCGTTGCCCGCCAGACAATTCCTTGGGATACCTTCCCAGCAATTCATTTATTCGCAGAACCTCTGCCGCACGACCGACCTGCTCTTTCCTGAGCGCTTTTGATACCCCGGCCATTTTTAGCGCAAAGCCCATGTTCTCCTCCACAGTCATATGCGGATAGAGGGCGTAACTCTGGAACACCATTGCTGCACCACGGTCAGCCGGACGTAAATCATTGGCACGCACACCGTCAATCAGCAAGTCTCCTCCGGTGATGTTCTCCAAACCTGCTATCATGCGTAACATGGTCGATTTCCCACAGCCGGAAGGGCCGACGAATACCATGAATTCACCGTTTTTTATTTCAAGGTCTATGCCTTTGATAATGTCTGTTTCGCCATAGCTCTTGCGAATTCCACGCAGGGAAACCTGTCCCATTTCATGCCCTCCGGATCAATGACGCGCGTTGTTTGCGCTCTGAGTTGATACACCGCAGAAATTCGCGATACCACAGTGCACTGTCTTTGAGTGTACGTTTCTGGGTTGCATAATCGACATGGATGATGCCAAAACGTTTTTCATAGCCGGAGGCCCATTCAAAGTTGTCGAGCAAGCTCCACAACATGTATCCACGCACATCGACTCCTTGAAGCATGGCATCCCCGACTGCATTGATGTGACGCGAGATAAAATCCACGCGCTGGCTGTCATGAACCTTGCCTTCTACAATATGGTCTTTAAAGGCCGCACCGTTTTCCGTCAGATAGATCGGCGGGAGTGAATAGTCACGATGCAAGCGCAGAAGTAGCTGGGTCAATCCCTCCGGGTAGATTTCCCAACCCATGTCAGTAAAGGGAAGACCGCTTTTGTGGGCATTCCAGTCGCCGTTGCTGCTGGCGACCTTGCGTGAATAATAATTGACCCCCAGAAAATCCATCGGAGTCGCAATATCGCGTAAATCTCCTTCCTGTATTCTGGGAGCGTCACCACCGAGGTAATCCAGAACATCTTGCGGATAGCCTTTGTTAAACAGTGGGTCCATATACCAGCGTACTAGCTTTCCATCCTTGAGTTGTGCAAGCGCCCTATCCTCCGGCGTATCCGTTTCCGGAACCACAGGCGACTGATTTAGGACTATACCTAACTGGCTCTTGCACCCCTGTGCGCGCATCGCTTGCAGAGCGAGGCCGTGACTGAGCAGCAAATGGTGCGATGCCTGCATCGCGATTGCACGATTCTTGACTCCGGGCGCAAAATCACCGTTCTCATACCCCAAATAAGCCATTACCCAGGGTTCGTTGTGAGTGGTAATAGCTGTTACACGATCCCCCATAAGCTTAGCTATATGACAGGCATACTCAACAAAACGATGAACCGTGAGGCGGTTAGACCAGCCGCCTTCGACTTGTAATTCTGCCGGCAAATCCCAGTGATTCAGCGTCAAATAGGGTTTGATGCCGCGTTCCAGCAGACCATCTATCAGGCGATCATAAAATGCCAATCCTTTTTTGTTCCAGATACCCGAGCCACCCGGGCGAACGCGCGGCCAGGAAACCGAAAATCGGTAAGCATCGACACCGATGTCAGCAATCAGATCAAGATCTTCTGCCCAGCGGTGATAATGGTCGCAGGCGACATCGCCGTTACTGTGATCGGCAATGGCATTGGGAACCTGGCAGAATTCGTCCCAGATCGAGGGTCCCTTGCCATCTTCAAAAGCAGCTCCTTCAATCTGAAATGAGCTGGTCGCCACCCCCCAGACAAAATTATCTGGAAAGTGCGAGATAGAGTTAGGTTGAGCAATCATGTCCATTTAAGTCTCTGGTTGATATTTTTGTTATTCATTTGACTGCGCCAGTGGTCAAACCGGAAATGAGTTGTCGAGAGGAAAGGATGAATAGCACCACTAAAGGTAAAGTAGCGATAGCCGAACCTGTCATCAACGCACCCCATTCTGTATTGACCGGACTTTGTAAGCTGCGCAAAGCCAGCGGCAGCGTGTACATCTCGGGGGAACGCATCACGATCAATGGTCCGATGAAGTTATTCCAGGAGGCAATAAAGGTAATTAACCCCAGAGTGCCCAATGCAGGTTTCAGCAGAGGCAACACAATGCGCAGATAGATGCCAAATTCGCCGCACCCATCCATACGCGCCGCCTCGATCAGATCTTTTGGAATGGAGGAGCTGACGAACTGACGCATTAAAAAAATACCAAAAGCACTGGCTGCTCCGGGAATATATAGCGCTCTGGGCTGATCAATCCAACCGAGTACATCCATGATCATGAAAGTCGGAATCATGTTCATGAACGAGGGTAACAACATCGTTGCCATGACCAGACCGAACAAGGCATTCTTGTAACGAAACTCAAACATCGCGAAGGCATAGCCACCCATGGAACAAAACACCAGAGTCAAGGCTGTGGATGCAATCGCCACATAAAGACTCCAGCCCAGGTTGCGCCAGAATGGCAACCGCTCGGTAAGGATATTCAGATTCGCTAAAAAGTCGTAACCGAAGAACATCGGCGGCGGCAGGCTGAATATCTCTGTGCGCGAATGGGTTGCAAAGACGAACATGAAGTAGAAAGGCGCCAGCATAATCAGCGCGCCAATGCCTACGACACAGTAGGCAGCCCAGGGTGCAAGTCGGTTAGATTGAATAGCCATGAGTTTTACACCGAGGTTCCGCGTGGTCGAAACAAGCAGTTGGTCACCCAAGTCAGCAAAGCAACCACGATGAACAGCAACCACGACATCGCGCTGGCTGCTCCGAAATCGTTAAAATCAAAGGCCATGCGATACAAATAGATTGCCGTGGTCATACCCGCCTGATCGCTACCGCCGCGCCCACCAGTCAGGATGAACGGTTCCTCGAATAGTTGCAGGCCGCCTATGACAGAAAGCGTGACACCGAAAAATATCATTGGCTTTAAGTTGGGTAGAGTGATAAACCAGAACTGCTGCAGACGACCGGCTCCGTCCATCGTCGCGGCCTCATAAATGTCTTTCGGTATCGTTTGCAAAGCGGCCAGATACAACACCACGTTAAACCCGACATAACGCCAGAACACGATCATCGAAATTGCCGGTTTGATATGTTCGGGATCATTCAGCCAGTCCACCGGATTTTGCGGCATTAACCAGCCTAGCACCGGCACATAGCTCATCATTTGTAGGCCCACGTTAATAAGGCCGTAGTCAGTGGAAAACAGGGAGCTGAACAGAATCGCAATCGCAACCGTCGAGGTAATATAGGGCATGAAATACGCGCCGACGACCACATTGCGCAAGACCTGAAACGACGAATGGATAAAGTACGCCAACGGGATAGCAACCAAATGTTGCGGAACACCGGAAACAATAGCGAGCCAACCGGTGTTTTTCAGTGACTTCCAGAACCAATCGTCCTGTAGGGCGAATGCAAAGTTGTCCAGCCCGACGAACTTCATCGCTTCAAGTCCGCTCGTAGGCTCCCAGCTCTGAAAGGCCAAGTAAAGAGAAAACAATAGTGGAAACACTCCAAAAACCAGAAACAACAATACGAATGGACTCAGTAATACGTAGGGAGCCATTTCAGGTGACATGCGCAATGAAGAAGGAATCTTCATGACCGTCCTGCCTTGAATGGATCAGTTTGCAATGTTGGCAGAATCGTTTTCATATCAGCGGTATGCTCTTTGTTTCAGCAAACGTTGCGCGTCTGCTAGAGCGATCGTAATGTCCTTGCCCCGATCCAGCACTTTGTCGAGCTCGGTATTAATCACTTCGTCGGCAAAGGAATCCTGTTTGTGAACCGCAATTGCAGTAATGTGCGTTGCCGCTTCGCGCCAGACAACACGAGCTTTCTGTTCGCCCAAAAATTCAATCGGCTGTTCGAAGAAGGGATCATCGTAAGTTTCGATCAGCGCCGGAAATGCATCCTGTGCCTTGAAAGCGCCGAGTTGCACTTCGCGGTTAAGCGTCATCAGTTGGATGAATTGCCACGCCAACTGCTTGTGCGCCGCAGGAACCCCCTTGGGGATGGCGAAGAAGGTGCCGCCAAAGGCAGCAAAGGAATGTTCAGGTAATTGTGACGCGCGCCACAAGCCTCTGGTGCTGGGAGCGAGCCAGTTGTTCATGTGGCCGGAAAGCCATGCTCCACTCATCTGTGTGGCGATGGTACCGCGCTTGAATCCCTCTGACCATTCATTTGACCATGCAAGGACTTTCGCATCAAGTTTCTGCTGACGCACCCTGCGCGCCAATTCAAACGCGCGCACGAAGCGTGGAGAAGTCACTAGCACGTTTGACTGGCTGTCAAAATAAAGTCCGTCACCGGGTTTGATGCCGGTGCGGATCACGATGTCCTTCATGTCGCGGGCATGAGCCATCAGGTAAGCGCCGGTGGCGGCCTTGATCTTGACTCCTGCCGCCACGTAACTGTCCCAGGACTGTGTAAGATCCGCTTCGCTGACACCGGATTTGACCAGCAAGTCGGTGCGGTACAACAGGGTGCCGGGGCCTATGTCACTTGGCGCGGCCACCACAGCGCCCTTGTGGTTGGTAGCCTGCTGAAAAGCGTAGGTAACATAATGAGACTGAAAACTTTTGATACCGTAGGGTTCAAGCGATAAATCCTCTAACCCCCCGCCTTGGGCAAACCTGCCCACATAACCGACTTCAAGCGCCATCACGTCGGGCAGATAGAACGAAGTCGATAACGCGGTAGTCATTGCGGTGTGGTGGTCGGTAAACTGGCGGCTGACGACCTTGACCTCCACATCCGGATGCAAATGATTCCACAAGGGTAGAGCGGATTTAACGATCTCGTCGACTGCGGGATAAGCTGCCACGGTCAGTGTCTGGTGTGGCTGGGTGGGAATCTGCTGGGCTTGGGCTTTGTTCAGCGCAATTCCGGTCAAACTCAACACGACCAAAATTTGCCATGAATGGAAAAGCCAGCACCTCATTTTTTATGGTCCCCGATTTGACTTGATTTATTCTGTTTACTGCGTCCTGTAATCGACCGCATAAATTTTATGAAAGCGCTTTCATAATAACTTGCTGCGATGGTAATGTCAAACTATATTTTGGGGTAACGGATGATTCCCTACTGCCGAATACGTTTGGTTGATTCACGCACGATCAACTCTGGTGCGGGTGCAGTCTGATGTGGAATGCGTCCTTCAATAAGATCAACGATCGCCATGGCTGCAGCTTTGCCGATTTCATAAATCCCAATACGCACGGTAGTCAGGGGGGGGATGGTGAAACCGGATGTTTGCAAATCATCGAACCCGACCAATGAAATGTCATCCGGGATTCTCAATCCTTTGCGGTACAGTTGCAGCCCCGCTCCATAAGCAGATTGATCGTTGCAGGCCAAAATAGCAGTGAAAGGAATTCGCGAGTCCATTAGTTGTTGGACAGCAATGCCTCCCTGGGCTTCGTGGAAATCCCCCTGGGCTGTAAGCTCGGGATGGATGGCGATGCCTGCTTCGGTTAATGCAGACCGGTAACCTCGCAAGCGGTCAACCGCATTCGGATGATCGCTCGGACCTGTGATACAGGCGATATGTTCATGTCCCAATTCAAGCAGATGCCGGGTTGCGAGGCGGGCACCTTCGAAATTATCAAAATGGATGGAATGCAAAGATTTTGCCGCAAGCGTCCTACCTGTGACCACCAGCGGCAAACGTTTTGCCTGTGCCACAAAAAATGCATTCGGTAGACAGCCGTGTAGCACGATAATTCCATCCACGCGTCGTGCCAATAATTGTTTGAAGCAGGCACGCTCGTCGTTTTGACGAAAGTGTCCGCTGATAAATAGCGGGGTATAACCCACCACTTCTAGCCGATCTTCAATTCCGCGCAAACCTTCCGCAAAAAATGGACTATCGATTGCTTGGGTGATTACGCCTATGGTTTGGGATTTACCACGTGCGAGGCCCTGGGCGATGGGGTTGGGAATAAAATTCAGCTTGGCAATTGCCTTGTGAATAGCCTGACTTTTTTCTTCGCTGACTTTTGCGGTTCCGTTCAATATACGGGATACGGTACTGGGAGAAACGCCCGCTTCGCGCGCGACCATTTCGAGCGTGGCGGGTAAAACATCTATTACGGGATTTGATTTCAAGAGTTGTGAGCCTGTAAAAATGAATAAGGGTATAACTTGAAAGCTTCAGCAAGAATCAGCTTTAACAATTATACAAATAAACAGCCAGTCCTATTTGCATGGAGCTGGCTGTCTGGCTCAAAACATCTGATAGAACTTTACTTTTTTGAGTAACGATCTATCAGTTTGCGTTTTTACTGAAACGTAATGCCACCTGTAATATTCACAGTCGTTGGGTAAACTCCACCAGTTACTACGGATGTATTTGCACTAGATGTCAAACCACCGGATAGGTTGATTTGTATAGCCGAACCACCTCCAGCACCTTGAAAAATCACATTGGATACTGGTGATAAAGCTAGCGCAGCGGTTACGGATGATGGGGTTAAAGTTCCAATCCCACAATTTTGCGACACTGCAAAGCTACTCAATGGGATAGTGTAAACCGTTGCACCTAGAGATGAAATAGGCACCACTGTCGCCAACTGAAGATTACAAGCATTACCACTGACACTATAATGTTTGCCCAAGTTCATCCCTATCCATAAATTATGGACGGGGCTGTTAAACCACTCCGGATTTGGGTTGAATGTAAACTTTATAGTTGTTTGACCACTAATTGTTACACCGGCAGTATCCGCAGTAGTACTTAACGGCGCAATAACACCCGGAGCAAAAACGTAAACTAAATCATACACTCCGGTCGGTGCACTTGGCGTCTGATAATAGTAGTAGAAGTTACTTCCAGCACCACCTGTATTGGTGCCCCCGCCACCGCACCAAGCTCCACCTCCAGTACAGGTATAATTATCCAAATTGCTCCCGCCTGCACCACCATAAGAACCACCTTGATCTGTTAGACCAGCTGCATTAAAGCCACTGGAGAAGGTTACTACCGAAGCAGTTGTCCCACTCGGAGTGACCGAGTTTGAAGCAGCAGACGCGACACTGGTGCCGGCAGAATTGATCGCCGTAACCGTGAACGTGTAGCTGGTTCCATTAGTCAGCCCTGTAATGGTATGCGACAAAGAGGTGCTTCCTGCAACGCTATCCGAACCACCTGCAGGATTGGATATGACGGTATACCCGGTAATTGGACTGCCACCGTTACTGGAAGGTGCGGTGAAAGCAACAGTTGCCTGTCCATTGCCCGCTGTAGCCGTTCCAATGGTCGGTGCACCCGGAGCAGTGGCTGCCGCTGCGGTTCCCCAGAAATATATGTTCTGCACATAGATCGTGCCACCACTAGTCGGTGCCATGCCCGTGAAACTGAGCTGGAAGATACTTGTCATATCTACCGGACTAAAAGAGCTCAGGGGAATATCAATAGAGTTCCATTGACCAAGGGTTAGTGTGCTATTGACCTGCGTTTGAACCGGTCCCGGTGAAATAAGATCAAATCCGAGGCTCGTCACATTCGGCGTCCACACATCAAAGTGCACGTTTGCCGCTGTAGAGACATTGGTATTTCCGGCAAGACCGATGCCTTCATAGTTCAAAGCCGTATATTGTGCTGTTTCTACACCTCCAACAGTTGTAGCGGTGTACACCGTAGCTTGCCCCCAGTTCGGAAAGTATTGGGTCCCGGCTATATCGGCTGGAGTGCCTGTGGCGCTGGTCAGTATCGAAATTGCGACGGTGTGGGCTGGTGCGGCCGCTGCTGTAGTTGGCGCAGTAGGTGCAACAGCACTTGGAGTCACAGCATTGGATGCAGCAGACGCGGCACTGCTACCTACCGAGTTGGTCGCCATAACCGTAAACGTGTAAGAGGTTCCGTTGGTCAGCCCGGTAATAACATGCGACAAGGCCGTAGTTCCGGCATTGCTATCCACACCACCTGCGGGTATAGATGTCACGGTGTAACCGGTAATCGCACTGCCACCCGTACTAGTTGGAGCGGTGAATGCTACTGTTGCCTGAGCATTACCTCCTGTTGCCGTTCCAATGGTCGGCGTGCCGGGTACAGTGGCTGCTGCGACAGGTGTCACCGCATTGGATGCAGCAGACGCGACACTGGTGCCTACCGAGTTGGTCGCTGTAACCGTAAACGTGTAACTGGTTCCGTTGGTCAAGCCGGTAATGCTATGCGACAAGCCCGTAGTTCCGGCATTGCTATCCGTGCCACCTGCAGGAATGGAAGTTACAGTATAGCCTATAATCACACTGCCACCATTATTAGCAGGTGCGGCGAATGTTACTGTTGCATCTGCATTACCCCCTGTAGCCGTTCCAATGGTCGGTGCAGCGGGGACAGTGGTTCCTGCAACAGGTGTCACCGCATTGGATGCAGCTGACGCGACACTGGTGCCTACCGAATTGGTCGCCTTAACCGTGAACGTGTAAGAGGTTCCGTTGGTCAGCCCGGTAATGATATGCGACAAAGTGACACTGCCTGCATTGCTATCCACACCACCCGCAGGAATGGATGTCACGGTGTAACCGGAAATTGGAGTGCCTCCCGTATTGGTTGGTGCGGTGAAACTCACAGTTGCTTGTGCATTACCCCCTGTAGCTGTTCCGATAGTCGGTGCTGCTGGGACAGTGATTGTAGGATCAGGAGTCACCGCATTCGATGCGCTAGATGCGACACTGTTGCCTGTCGCATTGGCCGCCTGAACCGTGAATGTGTAAGAGGTTCCGTTGGTCAATCCTGTAATGGTATGTGTCAAGGCTGTACTTCCGGCTTCTTGATCCGTGCCACCCGCAGGACTAGATGTTACTGTGTATCCGTTAATTGCACTGCCACCATTGCTGGAAGGTGCAGTGAAGGTCACTATTGCCTGTAAGTTACCTCCGGTAGCCATTGCGCCTGTCGGTGCACCCGGAGGAGCTGTAGCAGTGCTAATAGCAGACGCAGGGTTTATTATTGCTGCAGCAAGGTTTGTTGGAGTAGTGACCGCATTAACTGCACTCAAAATACCTGCGCTATTCGGTGCAACACCGCTCTGTGCTGTCTGTGCCCTGGACAAGACCCCTGCAAGAAACTTCGCGACATTGTGCGCACCCGAAGTAACTGTACCGGAATTAGCAATATAGTCAGACGTAATCGTGGCTGTGCTCAATCCTAGAACAGTTGCCACCCCGGCAACACCGCTGGTTGGATTCAATGCAACCAGCGTGGTCAAGGGCGTTACATTAGTTGATGTTGTTTGGACCGGAGCCAACAAGGTATAAGGTGTGGTGACAGTGCCAGAATCTGTGTCAGTAGCACCGCTTGGAATATATGCAACCAGATTTAGTCCCAATGCTGTATGACCAGCCGGTACAATAATATTAAAAACCCCCGAAGCGCCTGTTGTTGCGTATGGTTCGCCAGAATCACACTTACCATTATTATTTGCATCCAGACAAACTGTGGCACCTGAGATGTATCCGTCTATCAAGTTACCCGTTAAAGTTGAACCAGTACTGGTACCGGTAGTCCCTCCTCCCCCGCAAGCAGCGAGCACAACCGCCATGGTTACACCGAGCACAGCTACCGTAAAAGTTTTTTGTATTTTTGAAAGCTTTTGCCCCCAGCTTTCCTTGCCTCTTTTAATCTTATCCATTTTTTCTCTCCTCTTACGGCTCGCTGTATCGTTGTAAAGGTCACGGTTATTGCCATATCTATGGAACTTATGGCGTAAGCCTGATTTTTGAAAGCGCATTCTGAAAGCGCTTTCATTATTAAATTTAAACCTAATTAAAATAATATGCAAGTACTATTTTTGAGGGCGAGAGGGGATAACTCTTCGGAAATTAATTATTCAGATAAATGTTGCGTAGATTTTCGAATGATCAATCTAGGTGGGGGTATGGTAGGCGCAGGGGATTTGAGACCGATTAACTGGGTCATTGTTTGGGCTGCAATCTTACCGATTTCGCCCAATGTCACGGTTGTAAGGGGAGGTAAGGTAATTGATGAGGTAAGAAGATCATCGAACCCAACCAGAGAAATGTCATCAGGTATTCGCAACCCGCGATTATAAAGTGCAAGCGCGGCACCGTAAGCCATTTGATCGTTCGCAGCAAAAATAGCTGTAAAATTAACACCAGACTGTAGGAGGAGTTGTATTGCAGATTCGCCACCTGTTTCAAGGAAGTGACCTTGGACAGCGAGTCGAGCGTCATAGGAAATGCCATGTTCTTTTAAGGCTGCACGATAGCCTTTGAATCTTTGAATAGCATCCGGATGAGAGGAAGTTCCCTTAATAAAAGCTATCCGGGTATGTCCAAGCTCAATCAGGTGCTCGGTTGCCATTTTGGCACCGATAAAGTTATCAAAGTTAAGACTAAACAATCTGTCTGAACTAATATTTCTGCTGGTTACCACTATGGGAGTTCGAATTGAACGCTTAATTAATACCTCATCTGCCAGACAGGCAGTTAAAATGATGATCCCATCAACGCGTCGACCTTCAAGAAAGTTGATGCATCGCATTTCGATATCTTCTTTCCAGTGACTGCTCACAAAGAGTGGAGCATAATTTGCAGCTATCAAAACATCTTCAACTCCCACCATCGCCTGACCGTAATACGGACTACCCAAAACCTGTGTAATAACACCAATACTGCGGGTTTTCCCTCCGGCAAGACCGCTTGCAATCGGATTCGACACGAAATTTAATTTTTGAATAGCAGCTTCAATAGCAAGGCGCTTGGCCTCACTGACTTTGGCCGTTCCATTCAGGAAACGCGAGACAGTACTCGGAGAGACTTTGGCAGCTGATGCAACCATTTCGAGGGTGGTAACAGTATCCTCTAAGAATTGTTCGGTTTTTGCTGGTGAATGTTTCGGCATAGCTCGTTAGAAATACAAATAATATTCAATATGTTGAAAATTCATTACATAATGCTAACATGGCAACTCATTCTAGTCTTGTTTTATCTTTATCCAAATACGCCATCAAAGTAAAGATAAGAGGTGCCAAGAGCTCCGGTCGTCCGCTTAGAGCAAACGGGTGAAAAATCCGTCGGCAACATTGTCGGCACATTGACTGAATTAAAGCCAGGATATCTCCATCAACTAACTTTTGGCATTACCAATCACCAAATTTTGTACATGATCTTTTCTCAACACTACATATGACACTAATATAATTTTAGTTTAAATTGGACTTGAGAAGATGACAATCATTTGTTCACGCGTGAACAAATGGTGAGCATCAGACAGGCTGGTTAAGTTCGCATATATTTAACATGAAACGTCCCCCCGTAAAAATCGACATGAATTTTAAATTCGTAAACTCTACGGCACGCTTTTGTTGTTTCAAGTTTAGTTTGAATAAGTGGTTTTCAACCATTGCAACAAAGTTGCATAGAGGACATTCAGTTCTACGGGCTTGGGAAGAAAGTCATTCATACCTGACTGTAGACACCGTTCTCGATCCTCGTTGAATGCATTCGCTGTCATGGCAATGATCGGCACAGTTTTTCGCCCAGGTATTGTGCGAATATGGCTTGTTGCCTCGGGGCCATCCATTTCAGGCATCTGCATGTCCATGAGAATGAGGTCGTATTCGTTTAGTTGTGCTTTGTTAACCGCTTGTTTGCCATCATCTGCCACGTCAACAGTCAAACCGACAAGACGCAACTGTTCTAGGGCAATTTCTTGATTGATGGGATCATCCTCTGCAAGAAGCACACGTCTGCCATGATAATCACGCAATATTATGGTTTCGGCTTCTTCATAAGCAAGTTGCTTTCGAATTACGGAAGATTGATTCACGTTTTTCTTTAATTTAACCGTAAACCAGAACGAGCTGCCTACACCCAATGTACTTGAGACTCCAACTTCCCCTCCCATCACTCCTGCCAGATACTTGGTAATAGCCAACCCCAAACCCGAACCGCCATATTGTCGAGTGGTGGAATTGTCTCCCTGTTCAAAGGCTGTAAATAACCGATCAAGTTGATCTGGTTTAATACCGACCCCCGTATCCGTCACTTCGAAGCGTATCGATTTGACATCGTCGGTTTCATTAAGCACCCGGGCGCGAATTGTGATCGATCCCTTCTCAGTGAACTTGATCGCATTATTAGCGAAATTGAGTAACGCTTGGGAAATACGCATAGGATCGCCGAGCAAATGTTTAGGCATGTGCTCCGCATCAATAATCAAACGCAGTCCTTTGGCGTTAATCTGTGGCGTAAGGATGGAAACAATTCTATTCATGAGATCCGATATGACAATATCGGTTTCTTCCAAGGTGAATTTACCGGCTTCTATCTTGGAGAGATCGAGAATGTCATTGATAATAGCAAGCAGATGTTGGGCAGCAGTATCAATCTTGTCCAGTTGTTCTGCTTGTTTCGGTGTAACGACATCGCGTTGCATCAGGTGCGCAATGCCGAGAATCGCATTCATTGGCGTTCTGATCTCATGGCTCATATTGGCAAGAAATTGGCTTTTTGCCTTGGTTGCCGCTTCTGCTGTTACACGTTTAATGTTGTCACGCCGCATTTCAATGCCAAAAGCCAGATTCTCAGCCAACTCCTCTAGTAGCTGCACTTCTTCAGTACTAAAAGCATCAGTGGTCGCCGAATAGAGCGCTAACACCCCCAAGGCTTGCTGCTGAAAGAACAACGGGAGCGCAATACTTGAGCGATACCCTCGTTTGATCGCTTCGTCACGCCAAGGCGCAATTAGTGGATTGTTTAAACAATTCTGATTGATTGACGTTGCCTTAGTTCTTATTGCTGTGCCACATGGCCCCAGCCCAAGATCCGTGTCAGACCATGTAATCTTGAAGCTATCCAGAAATCCATCTTCAAATCCGAATTGAGCAATCGGGCGGACAGTCTGTTCCGTATCGTTTTCTGCAACTCCCACCCATGCCATGAGGTAACCGCCAGTTTCAACTGCAAGTCTGCAGATTGAATTGAGCAGAGCTTGTTCATCTTCAGCATGTATTAACGTCGTGGAGCATTCACTCAGCAGCCTTTGTGAGCGGATAAGTTTTTTCTGGGTTTGTTCGGCTTGCTTGATATCATTAATATCGGTACAGGTTCCGAACCATTTGTAAATATTTCCGTCTTGGTCGAGTACAGGTTTACCACGTATCAGCCACCACTTATATTCTCCATCGGCACGTCGCAACCTACATTCGAGTGAATAGGTAGCATGGTTATTGACTGCATTCTGCCATGCATCCAGTGCCTGTTTTTGGTCATCAGGATGGAAAGGCTTACTCCATCCATGCCCATAACTTTCCTCAAGGGTGAGCCCGGTGTAAGTCACCCATTGCTGGTTGAAATAAATATTCCAGCCATCAGGGCGTGTTATCCACACAATTTGCGGCATGGCTTCCGCCAGCAACCGCAGTTCTTTTTCATTTTTGGAAAGTGCATCTTCCAATTTCTTGTGCTCGGTGATGTCACGTCCCACGGATTGAATTTCTGTCAGGCTGCCATGCTGGTCGTAAAACGCCCGATTAACAAATTGTCCCCAGCGGATATCACCATGTGCATCGACAACCCTGTTTTCAACTGTCACAACCGGATTGGAGGGGGTTAGCTGACCCAATTTATTTTCGACTGATGAAAGATCTTCAGGCACAACAACGGGCTGCCATTTGTGGCCGACCAACTCCTTGCTGCTCTTGCCAAATAGACGGCAGAAAGCATCGTTGACATAAAGTATGGTGGCATCAGCCTTGAAGCGACAGATAAAATCTGTTTGATCTTGTAGTATTCCCTGATAACGTTGCTCGCTCTTTTTCAGTGCTAATTCAGTATTCTTGAGCTTTATGTTGATCTCGGCAACATCACGAGCACGGGCGTAAATCTCCGCTTCCATTTTTACTGCCTGATCACGCAACTCCTCGGTAAGATTTTTTTGTTCGATTCCTTTTTGTTTGAGTTGGACGAACTCCGTTACATCCTCAACCCGGTGGATGATGTTGATCAGGATGCCGTCTTTATTAAATACAGGGGAATTAAGTGGGCTCCAGTAACGTACTTCAAATCCGCCCCCCTCAGCCTCTGGCTTGCGGATATCATACTTCTGCACCGCCATGGCATCGGCCTCCTGACTTTTGAGCACCCGAAAAAGAGATGCTTTGAGGTTACGCACACCATCGGCTGCTGAGTCATCTGGGTTATCAGGAAATACATCGAATATGCCACGTCCAATAATTTCCTCTCGTTTGGTCAAGGTTGCTTTGGCATAGGCATCACTTACGGCAACAATGACCAATTTTGGATCGAGGACGAGACACAAGCTCGGCACGGATTCAAACAACGCTTGGAAATCTTGAATAGCATCCGGACGGGCTTCGCTTAACAAATTATTCGTCATTTTTGCAGATTATTTCTGATGGGTTGGAATATATTGAAAACGCTTAATCCTCAGCAGTCCGATTACTAACGCCTAGATGTTCTTCTTGTTATTCTGGTAAGACCTTCAATAATCAGTATTATGACATCATGCTTGCGTATTGGTAACTGGCTCTGGCACACTGCGGCACATGAAATTGCTTAACAGCTTGTCGAGAAACTGCCCCTCATGAAATCCACTTTTGACCGATCCTTGTCCCTTTAGCATCTACATACCGATGGTCAGTTATCCATCATAATAACTGCCGTTCAATTTGCAGCAAATTTGTCAGACAATCTTCCCGTTTTTACTAAATCAGCCAGACAAAGCACTCATTTAGCTTTCAGATAACAGCCATTCAATTTCAAGACGTTGCTTCACGATATTTGTGAAAGCTGCATACGAAGTCCTGATAGCTTCTCTAAGTTTGATGTCGAATTTTGACATAGCATTCCCTTTTTTTAAATACTAAAGAGGAAACAGTCGAAGGTACGCTCCAAAAATATATCGGTTACTGGAAAAAATGGTAGCGGGATTTTCCAGCCCTTTTAGCTGCAAGCATTGCTTCATCGGCGTGTTTAAGCAACTGCTCGGAGTTTCTGTGAATTTCCGGCGTTATGGAGCCATTTGGTTTCCGGCGTTAAGGAGCCACTAAACTTTCGGCGTAATGGAGCCAGCAGAATTCCGGCGTAATGGAGCCAGTAAACTTCCGGCGTTAAGGAGCCACTTGGAACCCTGATCAGGGGCTCGAACTTTCATTCAACAACTAGACTCGCGGCATTTTGCCGGGAGAGGTTGTGAGTAAACGGAGGTTCGAGATGTATCAATACCGAAATGCTTTGGTGCGCATGCGCCAGGGAGATTCCGACCGGGATATTGCCCGGTCTAAAACGATGGGGCGTAAAAAGCTCGCACAGGTTCGCGAGATGGCCAGCGAACAAGGCTGGCTCATGGGCCAAAGTCAACGTCTATCGTGACGCTCATGTCGTATTTCAAAACAACTATTACTCGGCACCGTTCACGCTGACCGGAAGTGACTTGTGGCTGAAGGCGACCGACACCATGGTGACGCTGTACCGCGAACACGAAGCGGTGGCCAGTCATGTGCGACTGGTGGGGAAAGGGCTACGCAAGACCCTGACCGATCATATGCCACCCGAGGCACAGGCGTGGCAAATGCAGGACACGCAGTGGTGTTTGAAATCCGCAGAACAGATTGGTCCAGCCTGCCATGCCATGGTGCACGCCATGTTCAGCGACCACGTCTTGATCAGGCTGCGTGCTGTGCAGGGTGTACTGCGCCTCAAGCAGAAATATGGCGATGCCAGATTGGAAGCGGCCTGCTCGCGTGCCAACCACTATGGCACGCCGGGCTACAAGGTGGTCAAGCGCATTCTGGAGAAGGGGCTGGATCAACTCACCCTGCTCACCGCCTTCGATGCGCTTGCTGCCACGTACACCGAAGGCGGCCGTTTCTGCCGCGATACCCCATCCAATCTTCAATGAGGCCCACCATGAATCCGATTCCTGAATTAACACCCCTGCTCAAACAATTGCGCCTGTCCGGCATCCTTGATTCGCTCGAAGCCCGCAACCGCGAAGCCATAGACCGCAAGTTGCCCTACACCGATTTCCTCAGCCTGCTGATCCATGACGAAGTGGCGCGGCGCGAGCATAAGAAACTGGAGCTGCGACTGCGCCGCGCAAACTTCCGCAGCCAGAAAACGCTGGAAGGTTTCGACTTCGAACGACTGCCCAATTTGAACCGTGCCGTGGTCCATGATCTGGCTACGTGCCGCTTCGTCGAGGAGAAGGTCGCCGTGCAGATTGTAGGCCCCTGCGGCACCGGCAAAAGCCATCTGGCGCAGTCTCTGGGGCATGCTGCCGCCCGCCAGGGCTATGACGTGCTGTTCGTCACGCAGACACAACTCTTGGGCAGCTTGCGCGAAGCTCGTGCGACGGGTAATTATGCACGGCGATTTCAATCGCTGGCCAGAGTATCGCTGTTGATTATTGATGATTTCGGGCTCAAACCCTTACGGTCGCCTGAAGATGAAGATTTCCATGATTTGATCGCTGAACGCTACGAGCGTACCGCAACCATTCTGACCAGCAATCTCGACTTCGATGAATGGGGTGAAGCGTTCGCCGCAAACAAAATGATCGGCTCCGCAACACTGGATAGATTGCGCCACGGCGCTTATCGCGTGGTACTGGATGGGGACAGTTACCGTGATCCAAAACCCGTGTTGGGAAGGTCAAAAGCGTCTGTAGAGAAAGGGGGCAAGCCAAGTCCGGCTTGATGCCAATACGTCAGCATAAAATCCAAGCTCCACACAAATGCGCTGGTGATTTTAGTGAAGGCCGCGCCCAGGATGCAACTTGGGTTTGCGGCCTTTTTATCGAATAAAAAATTTCAGCCAAAAACAAACCCGCCGGGAGCAATACCCAAAACTGATTTACGAAAAATCTGACCTTCAAGATTGGTACGGCGGAGCGGCCGGAAAAAAGGTCAAAAAATACGATTGCAAAAACAGCAAAAATCACGCATTCTCTACCCCAGTTTGAGCCCCTGAAATGACTGTTTCAAGTGGCGCCATTACGCCGAAAGTCGGTGGCGCTTAACGCCGAAAGGTGACAGTTTCCCTGAGTTCTTGGGTAGAGTGCAACTCCAATACTTGCGGTGACTCCGGTAGGAACTCCATGTAGCAAAATAGGTTGAGCAATATCCTGCAATATCCTGTTTAACAATTGTTCAGCATTGACAACGTTATCCAGATTAGCCAATAGCAAAACGAATTCATCCCCGCCAAGACGAACAACCGTATCTTCACCGCGAAGTACCTTGCTCATTCGGCCAGAAATTAAACGCAATACATCATCTCCAGCGTCATGTCCTAGTGAGTCGTTTATTTGCTTAAAACCATCCAGATCCAGATAGCATACAGCTAATAGTTTGCCGCTGCGATTGCTACGCATAACCGCTTGACTGAGTCGGTCATGCAAAACTCTGCGGTTAGGCAGGCCAGTTAAGGCATCATGATTGGCTTCATCTTCCAGAATGTGCTGCCGTTTGACCAATAGCGACACGGACGACACTACACCAACGTAATGAGTGATGACCTCATGATTATCTTTGACTGCAGAAAGAGCGAGCCAAGCTCCCTCTACTTCCCCGTGGGCATCACGCCAGACGGTTTCACCTGCCCAATGACCGATTTCAGTCGCTGTTTTCCAGATTTCATCTGTTTTATCTAGATTGAATAATCCAGGCTTAATTTGCCGGATGTCCATCCCAATGATCTGTTCATGTTCCTGTTGTACATCAAGACAAAACGATGGATTAGTATCTATGATTTTACCGCTTGCATCTGTAATGAATATCGATTCAAGCGTGCTTTCTATGGCTTTTTTGGATAAACGCAATCTATCCTCAACGCGCTGACGTTCTGCGATCTCGCGCATGAGTTGCAAAGTGCGCGATGACAAAGTGTCATACATGCTAAGAATCGTTTCTATAAGCACCTTCATGGCACCACTCATTTCCATTTGAGCTTTTTCCTTGGCTTCAGGTAAAGCCATACCTTGTTGCACGGAAAGTATGATTTTTGCCATATGCTTGTCAGCCTCAAGAATATGAAAGGCTAACCAGTGCGTAAGAAATAATACAATCTCCTCAATTACTTTATCACTCGCAAGAAAATCTCTTTTCCCCCTAAGGATGTCCACTTCAGTGACAAAGGACCTATGCGTCATTTCGTGCTCAATGGGCAATTCATCTTCAAGTAGATACTTTTTCCAAACGCCTTCTTCGGTCTTGAAGTGCATTAAAGTGTAGTCGTTCAATTGCTCGAACACTTGATTCAGTTCCTCCGTATCAGCCTCATAAGCCAACCGACTGACCAGTTTATTCAACAGATCAACAAGCTGGTGATGTTGTTCATCAACAACAGCTATGCCAGTTTCGAAATTTGCATTCCATGGAAATATATCGGGGGGCGTAATCATCTGATCCATTTGAACAATACCTGAGAGGGGAATCGAGTTTCTAGACTATACTCCCTCGACATTTTATGCAACAAGAGACAGCTCCACTTCGGAACCAGCCTCTTAGTTCTGCTCTTTGACTTGCTAGTGCTGGACGACCTTTTCCTGATTGTACCTAATAACAAATCTGTCGGTTCCTGATTCGTTACCAGCCATTTGTTTTTAATGTCATCTTCTGGTTCTGGCTAATACGGCGAGGAATTTAACTTGGTTTTATGCTTGTACCCAAATTCGCTTTCCGCCCCAGCGGGAACGAAATCGGGTGGGGGGAGCCGTGAGACAATTTTGGCCCTAGCCAAAATAGCCTGCCCCAGCAGGCGGTTTCTCAACGGGGGGCTTGCCCCTCGTCCCCGGAGCGTGCGACTGGGCAACCTCTTTTTCAGTTATCGCCCCAGGCGATAATTCGCTCGGCCAACCTGCAACACAGGTTGACCGAGTGAAGGGGCAAGGCGTAGCCGAAGCCTGTCCTGCGGCAGCGGGATACGAGGCATGGACTCATCATGCCGAAGCCCTCCAATCACGCGCCCGGCGGG
>Ga0316222_1000734_pt1 | contig 46826 bp, 45 predicted proteins | sample TBH18011metaG_FD_206008 | JGI IMG/M metagenome (GOLD analysis project Ga0316222, IMG submission 206008) | Freshwater microbial communities from Trout Bog Lake, Wisconsin, USA - TBH18011 | ecosystem: Environmental > Aquatic > Freshwater > Lake > Hypolimnion/Profundal zone | place: USA: Wisconsin... | reverse complement strand
TCCATAACCGAATTTGTGGACACATCCGCCACCACAAACGCCAATCAGGCAGCCAGAATCTCAGAGCAAGGGCCGCTTGAACAGGCGGCCATCACCGGGGGGATACGGTTCGCCACGGGCAAGGGCTGCTTCCGATCTTCCCCCCTGTCAGATCCCGAGAGCGGCCGAGTTCTTGGAGAGCTCTATGCCGAGACATTGTTTTTCGAGGACGTTGTGGATCGCGCCCGAAAGCGGATCGGCGTCTATAAAGACAGGCTTCAGGTTGATCTCACCACAAGCTGAGAAAACTCGAAAGTAAGCGGAGCATCACATGGTTGCGTGGACTAGCTTTCAGAACGGGTAAAGAAGTTTGTTGCAAAATAATCAATCATGGCGGTTGCCTGAGTTCCTTGGCGAAAGCGGAGCTGATCATCGAAGTCGATTGATGGCAGCAAGTGGATAAGTTGGTGCTCCGCATAGAGCGATATCAAAGCGTCTGCATCAGGCCCTCCGGAGCGCACCCCAGTAAGGTTGTTTGCCGCTTCAATGGCGGCGCCAATCATCACATCGGCCAATTGCACTGCGGGGCTGGTCTTGGAGTCTACTTGCGTCACGGCCGCAAGTTTGAGCGGAAATTTGATGCTCGCAATTTCCGATTGCCGAAATTCGATCTCCTCGTCGTGGTCTATAAAGCGCCGGATCAAGTCATGGTAGGTGAGCAGGTTCTTGGATTGGTCGTGCTCGACCCGATAAGCCCCGTCGGCCATCACTTCCATTCGGCTGATCAGCGACTGCAACACTACCAAGGCGGCATCGGTACTCACGCCGGGCGTCATAATGGCAGATAGGCATTCAGGTGCGGCATGGGCGGCCAATGGCCCAAGGGCCTCTGGGAGCTCGCGCCACTTTGTCTGGCGTGCGGAAGATACGAGGTCACGTAGGGCTTCAGGCTTCTTCTCCTTGACTGCGCGTTGAAAGTCCGTGAGCAACCTTTCGAATGCCTCTGCGCCGAGAAGCGTGGGGCCTGCTGAGGACAAAAGGGACGCCAAGGCGTAGTTCTGCCCATTTTCGTAAAAATCTATTCCTCTAGAATAATAAAATGGCTCAGCCGCATAATCCAAGAACATCAATAATAGCAAAAATCTCTTGTCGCAGACATATGTGACGCACTTGTAGTGCGCAAGAACGTCACGCTGCAGGGAAAACAGGCGCTGATAGTTAGCGGGGCGACGCGACAGGGTTCGGTACTTGATCTCCGGCGCCTGCAATTTCGGAAAATACTCCTTGATCAAGCGCGCGGCGTCTTCATCGCTGACAGCGACCGCTGTCGCACCCTGGAAACGTTGCTCAGGGTTCAGGAGGTCGAACCCAGTGTAGCCGCTTTCATCAATCCGGAAGCACTCCATACCGATCGCTCCGCGAATTCCCGACCATTCTTTGTGAGGGGGGAATGCCATAGATTCAACATGTTATAGCCACTGCTATCCGGCAAATGGCCTGATGGATATCTTTTGCTATCTGATGCTCCCAGACTCTGACCACCTTCCACCCCGCCCGTCGTAACTTCCGATGGTTCCGGGCATCGCGGCGTCGATTGGTCGCGATCTTGGCCTCCCACTTCTCCGACAGTTTGTCCCGCCATTGCGGGAACCGCCAGCCATGCCAGAAATCGCCATCGACGAACACCGCGACCTTCGCCGCCCTGAAGACGAAGTCGGGCCGTCCGGGGAGGTCTCGTGCCTGGTTTTCCCATTCCCACCCCTGTTCCGTCATTGCAGTGGCAAGTGCGCGCTCGGGTCCGGTGTCCTTGCCCCGAATCCTTGACATGACGATGCTGCGCTTTTCCGGGGACATGATATCCCCGCGATGACGCCGTTCAGCCAAACACGGCCTCCCTCAGGTCTGAATCAGGTATCTCCCCGGCACCCTCCTTGATGAGCTGCGCAACCACCCTGGCGAGCTGGACCGCGAGGAATGGGGGGACGGCATTTCCTACCTGCTCGTATTGCTCCGTCCGGTTGCCCTCGAAGAAATAGTTGTCTGGAAAGGTCTGGATTCGGGCCGCTTCCCTGACCGTAAGGCTTCGGCACTGCCTGGGATCGTAATGGCTGAAATAGTGCCCGTCTTTCCGGATATGGCAGGTGACCGTGGTCGCCGGGCGTCCCGCCAATTGGACCCTGAAACGGTCATGGAATACACGGCGCCCTTCTTCGGTCTGCGCGTTCTCATGATCGGGTAGGAGGCTGAGAGGAAAGTGGCGCAGCTTTGGCGAGTCTTCCTTTGCAGCGCCGTAGGCGGCGACGAACAGGTAGCGGGCAAAGTCGGCATCCATGTGGTCTCGGGTCTCATGCTGGAGGATGCCGCCGACCCTGTCGTCCCGGTACCATTTTGCCAGATCGTGGGAGGAGGCCTTCCATGGTTTGCACTGAACGAACCGCCCTCCTCTCGTCAGGTTCGAATCGAGGCCCTGAAGGGCATCCTCCATTCGCTCATGAATGTCTGCGTTGCTGCCGCCGACATCATCCAGAATTTTGGCCACCTCGGACTTCACCGCCTCGATCCAAGCTGCAGCGGTATCGTTCCTCTCCGTCTTCACCTTGTGCCGGATACGGCCGCTGCGGCCGCTGCGCAGGGCGGGGAGATCCCCGATCACCTCGGCCAGGGAAGCCTTTCTTTCCACCCGATCCAGGGGAGAAGGAGCGAGGTTCAGGTCGTCCCTGATTCCAAGCAGAATCACTCGATGCCGTTCCTGGGGAACGCCGTAATCCTCGCACCGGATCAGATAGTCTGCATTCCGGTAATCCCCTGTAAGCTCATCAGGTTGTGCGACGAAGGAGTGGATGGCGTAACCGTGCTTCGTGGCCGGTGTGAATCTGGTGACGACGTCGGTCGGCATGTCTTCGTCGGCAATGGCTTGCCACGGATCCGCGAGATCCTTGAGAATTCGGTCGAAAACATGGCTGCCGTCCTCGAGACGGGACGAGAGAATCCCCTTCACATTCTCCATTACGAAGAACGGCGGCTGGTGGATCGCGACGATCTTCAGGTATTCCCGATAGAGGGTGTGCTTGTCATCCTTGAAGAACGCCTCGGCCTTGCGCTCACGTTCTGCCTTCTGAAATTCATCATTCCCGTTCCGGCGCACGTCCTCACCAATCCCCATACGGCGGGAACGCCCGACCACCGAGTACGCTTGGCAAGGTGGTCCCCCGAGGAGACACCAGAGGTCGTGACCGGCAATGGCCTGTTCGATCCTGTCATGCAATTCGACAAATGGGACCTGGCCTAGCGTGACGTTCCATGCCTCCTGATCAGCTTCATTCCACTCGGCAAGTGCCGCAATCTCTTTCGCCCACACCGCCCTATCTGTCGCCGAGGTCGAGCGTACGTAGTTGTAATAACAGTCGGGGATTCGTCGACCTCCGAAGGCCCTCACAAATGCGCGCAGCCGCAATGTCCGCGCGGCAACCGGGTCCTTCTCGATGGAAAGCCTCGTCCGGAACGACACTTCGCAGTCATTGAAATAGTCACTGTAGCGTGAGAAGCCCTCTCCCAGTCCGCCAGGTCCGGCAAAAAGATCTATGACTGGAATATGTTTCATTGCGATGTCTCTGACCACATTGCCCATTGCCGTCGGCTTGAGCTGAGCATCTCAATGTGTAATGACAATCTGGCCTGAAGCCAAGTGAACCTCTCGGAGCTCCGCCGACGGTTTCACTCTGTCTTGGAAAAGCAATTAGCGAAGCATGAAAACGCCTTCAACGATAGCTGCGAGCGGCGCGTATTTCCCCCGGTCGCGGCAAACCCCAACCTCACAAATTCCGCACAAATTTTCTGATTTTGGATTTGTGCGGTTGAGCCCCAATATATAGTGGCTCAACCGCATCGAAATCGCAAGAAATGGTGCCGGCGAGAAGACTCGAACTCCCGACCCGCGCATTACGAATGCGCTGCTCTACCAACTGAGCTACGCCGGCCCCGTGACATGCGGCGGACGTTACCGCCGCCGGCACGGATTTGCAAGAGCCGTGGCGGCGGGGTCAGGCGTGAACCGGCGCCATGGCGAAGCGGGCCAGGGCGCCGCGTTCGATGGCGGCGGCCACCAGCCGGTCGATGTCCAGGCGATGGCGGAATAGTTCCAGCAGCCGGCGCACCTCCTGGTGCGGTTCGCGGTCGGCGGCGGCGACCTCGCAGGCCAGGGCATAGGCGGTCTCGCGCAGGCGCGGCGGCAGCGCCGCCTTGATCGCCTCGATGGCGCGGTCCAACCCGTCGTCGGCATCCAGCATTTCGGCGCAGGCGGCGGTGGTTCGCGTCAGCAGCGAGGGATCGTAATCGCGAAAGATGGGAAGGAAGCTGACGACTTCGCCGATCATGCGCAGCTCGGCATCGGTCATGTTGCGGTCGGCGGCGGAGACCATGACCATCACATAGATGAGGGCCGCATGGTGGCTGATCATTGGCTTATTCTCCTTAAACGGGTCGTCCGAATTCCGGCCATGCTCCACGCGGGGGGATCGGAGGAACCTGCCGTCATTTCAAAGTTTTGCAGGATCGTCCCCACCAGGACTTTACCCTTGCGATGCCGCGAGGCGTCAAGCATAGATTTCAGTGGTGGTTCCCGGGCGCATTCCCCTGCCCGGGACCGGAGTGGCCGGCGGAGAGAATGAGCCATGGCGGATAAGATGGTGTTGGTGGTGGATGACAGCCGGGTCGCCCGCATGATGACCCGCGCCGCCATCGCGAAGCTGCATCCCTCCTGGCCGGTCATCGAGGCCGCCAGCGGCGAGGAGGCCCTGACCGCCATCGCCCTGGATCGTCCCGACTACATCCTGCTGGACGTCAACATGCCGGGAATGGGGGGGCTGGAGACGGCGCGGCACTTGCGCCACCGTTGTCCCTCCGCCGCGATCAGCCTGCTGACCGCCAATATCCAGGACCCCATCCGCCTGCAGGCGGAGGAGTTGGGGGTCGGGTTCATGGCCAAGCCGCTGAACGACGAGGCGCTGGCCCGCTTCCTTGCCGGTCAGTCCGACACGCCATGACCACTCTTCTCGGCGATTCCGAGCGCGATGCCGTGACCGAGATCCTGAACGTCGCCATTGGCCAGGCGGCGGCGTCGCTGTCGCAGCTGGTGGAAGACGAAGTGGCGCTGTCGGTGCCGTTCGTCGAGTTTCTCAGTCCGGCCACGGCGGCGGCCCGGATCGACGAGGCCACCGGGCGGCTGGATTCGGTGGCGGTGCGCCAGCGGTTCCACTGCAACTTCTCCGGCGAGATCCTGCTGATCTTCCCCGAGAACAAGAGCCTGGATCTGGTGCGCTCGCTGCTGGGAAGCACCGTGCCGCTGGACTCGCTCACCGAGCTGGAGCAGGAGGCGTTGCTGGAGATCGGCAATATCATCCTCAACGCCTGCCTCGGCAGCCTGGCCAATCAGTTGGGCATGTCCATCGAAAGCTCGCTGCCGGCCTATGTGCGCGGCAAGGGCGGCAGCATCCTCGCCCCGCAACATCCCGACACCGGGCTGGTGATGTTTCTCCAGGTGGATTTCGCCCTGACCGCCAGGGGGGTGCAGGGCTATCTGGCCTTTGTGATGGATATCGTTTCAGCCCGCCATTTCTCCGAAGCGGTGGCGGCCTATGTCGCGCGAATCCTGGCGAGGTGAACCGGCTGTGACCTGGGCGGCGGACAGTGCACTGCAATCCCTCAGCGATGCCAGCGAGATCGGCATCGTGCTGCTCGATGGCGCCGGCCGGGTCACCCTGTGGAACGTCTGGATGGCCAAGGCCTCGGGAATCGACGCCAGTTGGGCCATGGGCTGCGGGTTGGCCGAGATCTTTCCCGGTCTGGCCGGGCGGATTTCCTCGGCGGTGGCTCAGGCGCTGACCGGCGGCCTGTCGGCCATGCTGTCCTCCTCGCTCAACAAGACCCTGTTTCCGCTGCTGCGCGAGAGTCCCCGCCGGGACGCCCCCGACCCCATGCATCAGATCGTGGTGGTCAAGCCGTTCGATCACGGTGGCGAGCGGTCGTGTCTGGTGCAGGTGTTCGACGTCACCGCCATGGCCTCGCGCGAGGCCATGCTGCGCCAGCAGGCCCGGACCATGGAGGCCCTGGCCGAGAATTACCGGCTGTCGGAGCTGCACAATCGCGCCATCGTCGACAATACCGCCGATGCCATCATCACCTTCGGCGAGGATGGCGGCATCGGCACCTACAACCCCGCCGCCGAGCGGATCTTCGGCTACGATCCCCACGAGATCGTCGGCAAGAGCATCGCCGTTCTGATTCCCGAACTGGCCGATGCCGAAGGGGGGCTGCGCACCGCCCGCTATCTCGACCATCGCACCGAGATCGTCGGCCGGCGCAAGCTCCAGGCCGGCTTTCCGCTGGAACTGTCGCTGTCGGCCATGGAATTGGGCGGCCAGCAGCTCTTCGTCGCCGTCGGCCACGACATCACCGCCCGCAAGGCCGGCGAGGAGGAACTGCGCACCCAGAAGGAGTGGCTCACCACCCTGATCAACGCCATGCCGGACATGATCTGCTTCAAGGATGCCGCCGGCCGCTGGCTGGTCGCCAACCGCTTCTATCTCGATCTGGTGGGGCTGGACGGCATCGACTATGTGGGACGCACCGCCCAGGAGCTGTCGCTGGTGTCGCGCGGGCACAAGGATTTCCTGCTCAGCACCCGCGACAGCGACGAACGGGCCTGGCGGGAACGCCGCGCCATCGCCTACGAGAAGACGCTGCCGACCGAGGGCGGCGGCACCAAGATCTTCGACATGATGAAGATTCCGCTGTTCAATGCCGATGGCGGCCACCGGGGACTGGTGCTGGTGGGGCGCGACACCACCGAGCGCAAGCTGGCCGCCGCCCGGATCCAGCATCTGGCCCACCACGATTCGCTGACCGGCTTGCCCAACCGGATGCTGTTCCAGGAGCGGCTGCGTCAGGCCCTGGCCCAGGCCGGGCGCTCCAAGTGGGTGCTGGGGCTGCTGTTCCTCGATCTCGACAAGTTCAAGGACATCAACGATACCCTGGGCCACCATGTGGGCGACCAGTTGCTCAAGGCGGTGGCCAAGCGCCTGGCCCGCTGCGTGCGCGAGACCGATACCGTCGCCCGGCTGGGGGGCGACGAATTCGCTGTCATCCTCACCAATCTCGACAATGCCGAGGGCGCCGGCCGGGTGGCGGAAACCATCATCGCCAGCATCGCCGATCCGTTCGGGCTGGAGGACCACGAGGTGGTGACCAGCACCTCCATCGGCATCACCTTGTATCCCACCGATGCCATCGACGCCGAGCAATTGCTGAAAAACGCCGATCTGGCCATGTTCCGCTCCAAGGCCGAGGGGCGCAACAACTACCATTTCTACGTCGCCGAGATGGATGCCGAGGTTCAGGCCCGCAAGATCGTCGAGCGCGACATGCGGCTTGCCCTGGGTACCGACCAACTGGAGCTGCACTACCAGCCGCTGATCGAACTGGCCACCGGCCGGATCGTCGGCTGCGAGGCGCTGCTGCGCTGGAATCATCCCACCCGGGGCTGGGTGCCGCCGGCCGAGTTCATTCCCATCATCGAGCGCACCGACCTGATCGCGCCGCTCGGCCGCTGGATCCTGCACCGCGCCTGTCTCCAGGGCCGCGACTGGCTGCGCGGCGGGCTGGAGCCCATGAAGATCGCCGTCAACCTGTCGCCGGCCCAGTTCAAGCAGAGCCAGAACCTGGTGGTCATGGTGGCCGAGATCCTCGACCAGACCGGTATCGACGCCCATATGCTGCAATTGGAGATCACCGAAGGCATCGCCATGCAGAATATCGACGCCACCATCGAGGTGCTGCAGGCCCTGCGCACCATGGGGACGGTCATCTCCATCGACGATTTCGGCACCGGCTATTCGTCGCTGAACTACCTGAAGCGGTTCCCGGTGGACAAGCTGAAGATCGACCGCTCCTTCGTGGTCGATATCGGCCTGCACCCGGACAACGCCGCCGTGGTCGAGGCCATCGTCAATCTGGGCCACTCGCTCGGCACCCGGGTCAATGTGGAGGGGGTCGAGACCCGCGAACAGCTGGACTTCCTGCTGTCGCACAAGGTGGACGAGGCCCAGGGCTTCTATTTCAGCAAGGCCCTGCCCGCCGACGCCTTCGCCGCCCTGGTCCGCGACCGCAGCCCCTGGCCGTTATAACGGCCGGGTCGCCTGTTCCAGCCATTGTCGCGCCGCCCCCTCGACCAGCGGGCCGATCTCGGTCCTGACCCGGACGTGATAGGCGTCGAGCCAAGCCCGTTCCGTGTCGCTCAGCAGGGCGGGATCGATCAGGCTGCGGTCCATGGGAACCAGGGTCAGGGTTTCGAAGCCCAGCACCGGACGTTCGGCGCCCGCCGGGGCCGGGGCCTCGATGACGCAGACCAGATTCTCGATGCGGATGCCGTAGGCGTCGGCCTTGTAATAGCCGGGCTCGATGGACACGATCATTCCCGCCCGGAGCGGCGGGGAATTGCCGAGCTTGGAGATGCGGTGCGGCCCCTCATGCACCGACAGATAGCTGCCGACCCCGTGGCCGGTGCCGTGGTCGTAGTCCAGCCCCTCGGCCCACAGGGCGCGGCGCGCCAGCACATCCAACTGGCCGCCGGTGGTTCCCGCCGGAAAGATCGCCATGGCCAGGGCCATATGGCCTTTCAGCACCAGGGTGACATGGCGGCGGATCGCGGCGTCCACCGGGCCGATGGCGACGGTGCGGGTGATGTCGGTGGTTCCGTCGCGGTACTGCGCCCCCGAATCCACCAGATAGATCTGCCCCGCCGCCAGCATCCGGTTGGTCGCCGCGCTGGCGCGGTAATGGACGATGGCGCCGTTGGGTCCCGCCCCCGAAATGGTGGGAAAGGACAGGCCGCGAAAATGCTCGCCCTGGCGGCGGAAGTCCTCCAGCCGGGCGGCGGCGGTCAGTTCGTCCACCCCCCCGCCGGGAGCCTCCTCCGCCAGCCAGGCCAGGAAGCGGACCATGGCGGCGCCGTCGCGGCGGTGGGCGGCCCGGCTTCCCGCCAATTCCACCGGATTCTTGCAGGCCTTGGGCAGCACACAGGGATCGGAGCCGCGATCCAGCCGCGCCCCCGCCGCCTTCAGCCGCTCGACCACTTGGCTGGGGGCGGTGGCGCCGTCCACCCTGACGCGCTTGCCCTGTTCGCCCAGCCGCTCCAGCGCCGCGCCGAAGGCCGGCGGCTCCGCCAGCCGCACCGAGGGGCCGAGATGGTCGATCACCGCCGGACTCAGCTTGCGGGCGTCCAGGAACAGCTCGACCCCGGCATCGGCATGAAGGATGGCGAAGGACAGCGGCAGGGGGGTATAGGCCACGTCGCCGCCCCGGATGTTCAGCAGCCAGGCGATGGAATCCGGCGCGGTCAGCACCGCCGCGTCCAGCCGGTCGGCGGCCAGCGCCGCGGCGAGTTCCGCCCGCTTGTCGGCGGCGGAGCGCCCCGCCAGGAATTCGGCGTGAAGGGTGACCGGCGCCAGCGGCGGCGGTGGCCGGTCGGTCCATACCGCGTCCAGCGGGTTGTCGGGGCAGGCCACCAGTTCGGCGCCGCATCGCTCGCAGGCGGCGCGTAGCGCCTCCACCTGATCGGAGGTGTGCAGCCAGGGATCGAAGCCCAGCCGGTCACCCCGGGTCAGCACCTCGGCCACCCAGCCGGCCGGCGGCTGGTCCACCAGATGCAGCGGAGCGAACCGGCCGCAATCGACCTCGGCGCGAACCTGAAGGGTATAGCGGCCATCGACGAAGATGGCGGCACGGTCCTGCAGCACCACCGCCATGCCGGCCGAGCCGGTAAAGCCGGTCAGCCAGGCCAGGCGCTGGGCGCTGGGCGGAACATACTCGCCCTGGTGTTCGTCGCTGCGCGGCACCACGAATCCCGACAGCGCGCGGCGGCGCAACTCGGCCCGCAATGCGTCCAGCGGGCCGGGGGCGGGAATGGCGTCGGTATCGGGCATGATCGGACTCGTCTGTTGCACCTTGCCTTGTGAAGGTAGTGCATCACCCCCGTTCCCGGTAGGGGCCTTCATGCCTTCGGTCGGGAACGGGGAGCCTTTCGCATCGTCTGGAATATCTGGGGTACATAACGGACCCGCTTGCGGGCTTTAACGCGCCGAGCGCCGTGTCCGCGTTCCCGGAAAACCGTTAGCACCAGCACCGTGACGACGATGCCGTGTTTGCCCCCAGATAGATTGCATTTCAATAAATTTGTTATTATCTCGGCGGTGCTCAAGATGGCAGCCCGGTTCAGTGCATCGGATGTGGATTCAATTACATCCGCGATACCTAATTTTGCACCGCATCAAAAGACAAGACCTCAAGTTCCGGACGAAAGTCTGTGTTCCGTGGATGGACTTCATTAATCATTCTGAGTCATGATAGGGTTGATGGTCCAATATCAGAGTGTTTGACGGATCCGTGCAACAGGAACAGGTCCATACGGAAGTTCAGGAGTCCGCGCCGGCGGTCGAGCCGGAGGCCGCCTTGCTGATGCGGGAACCAGGGGGCAAGCGGTGCCGTGGCGTCGCCGGTATCGCCATTCGTGCCTTGATCGATCTGCTCGACGAATCCGCCACCGATGGCGCGGTGACCATGGATGTGGTGCGGCGCATCGCCAATGCGGTGCTGTCGGCCCGTGGCCCGCTGTCGGATTATTACGCCAACTGGGAGAACGGCTGCAACTCGGCCTTCGCCCTGCGCCGGATCGAGCAGCAGCGCACCGACTTCATCGGCCGCGTCATCGCCCACCCCTTCGCCACCTTGCTCGACGACAAACACAGCGGGATCGAGCGCAAGAATCTGCCCCAGTTCTTCGCCGCGGCGCGGATGATCGTCGGCGACGAACCGTTCGACGGCCTGCGCACCCGCGCCAACGAGGCGGCGGAACGCCACCGCACTCCCGAGGGCATGGTGGCGTGGGAGGATTTCTACCGCGACTTCGACGTGCTGCAGATCTTCGAGACCATGGCGGTGGCCATGGCCCGCAGCTTCCGCCGGTTCGAGCCGCGCAAGGACTGGTTCCTGATCATCATGAATTCCAGCCCGTCATCCATTTCGACCGCGTCCAACGCCTTCATCCCCAAGAAGGCCGAGGACAAGGTGACCCGCGAATTCAACGAGATTCACATGGTGCGCCTGTTCCAGGCGCTGTTCTCGGAATTCCGCCCGGAAACCTTCACGCCGGAGCGCAAGGCGGTGTTCATGGAGCGTTGGGGCACCGAGCCGGACAAGATATTCGGCCCGCTGTTCGTCAGCCTGCTGGCCATGGAACAACAGGCGGCCTAAAGCGGGATGATTTCAAGTCGACTCATCCCGCGACAGAGGCCATTGAGGCCGAGGCCAAGCAAACCGGAGGTTTGCGCCCGGCGAGGGACATACAAAATGGATAGAGCATGATGCGGCCTGATCGCATCATGCTCTAAAGTCTTATTCTGGACGGCCACGCGGCGGGAAGTACCGACAGCCCTTGACCTCGCGCTCGTATTCCAGCGACCAGCGGACATTGGGATAGGCGAGATGGTCCCAGGGAATCTTGTCCCAGGTGAACAGTCCGGCCTCCAGGCTTTCCACCCCCGGCGCGAACTCGTCCGACACCATCTCGGCCCGGTAGATCATGTGGACCTGGCTGATTTCCGGGATGGAAAAGACCGACAGTAGGCCGGAGGTCTCGGCCCGGGCGCCCGCTTCCTCCCAGACCTCGCGCAACGCCCCCTGCTCGGTGGTTTCGCCCAGTTCCATATAGCCGATCGGCATGGTCCAAAAGCCCAGCCGCGGCTCGATGGCGCGGCGCACCAGCAGATAGCGGTCCTGCCAGGTACAGACGGCTCCGACGATGACCTTGGGATTGTCGTAGAGCACGAAACCGCAATCGCCGCAGACCAACCGTTCGCGGTCGTCGCCCTCGGGGATGGTGCGGATGGTGGGGCCGGGCTGTTTCATCGGAAGGAGTGTCGCCGAAAATGGGCCATCTGTCATGTGGCGACACGCCTTAGGGTGAGATTTTGCGGTACCGCCACATCCGCCCCTCCATGGAAAGCCAGATCAGCAGGACAGGCCCCCCCACGGCGACATCGCGGGCGCGCTTGACCAGGGAGAGCGCCACGCCGGCCTCCGCCCCGAATCCGAACGCCAGTCCGAGGGCGGCATAGGCCACCTCCTGGACGCCGACCGCATTGGGCACGGCGAAGGCCAGGCTGCGCAACCCCTGCAGCAAGGCTTCGACCGCCAGCACCTGGACCCAGCCGATTTGGACCCCCATGGACCGCAGGATCACCAACGCCTGGCAGCCCAACAGGAACCAGGCGATGAGGTGAAAGGCGACCGATGCCAGGGGATGCCCCTGGCCGAGCCAGATTCGGTGGAAGGCGTCGGCCCTGGCCGCGCCTTCGCCCCCGCCGGACCGGCACAGGAACGGCACGCAACGGCGGATGCGTTCGGGAATGAAGTGATCCCCGTAAATCTGGACCGCCACGAAGCCGGCCGCCGCCGGCACCGCCAGGGCGGCGCCGATCACCGCGGCCGAGACGATGGGCGCGCCGATGCCGGCGGCGGCCAGGATGGCGGCGCCGGCGAGAAGGTGGGCGATCTGCGCGATCATCTCGGTGGCAATATCGGCGAAGGTCGAGGCGACGGCCATGCCGACCGTCATGCCCAGCAACCCGGCGACCCGGGCGCCGGCGGCGTATCCTCCCAATTGCGACAACGGCAGCAATTCTCCGACCGCGTCGCGCACCAGCCGGGCCGCAATGAATTCAACCGTCCCGGTCGATTCGCCGGTGGGGACGAGCAGCTTCCACGACAGGCCGAGAATGCCCGACGCCGCCAGTTGGAGAGCGATGATCAGGGCGGCGGCGGCGGGTCTGACCCGTGTCATGGTGGTGATGACGGCGGCGGCGTCCAGATCGCGGAGGAGGGCAACCGCGATCGCGGCGGCGGCCAGCACGATGGCCAGGGACGGAAGAATACGACGGAAAACCGGGCGGCCATCATGGGGCGAAGCGTCCGGCTCTGTCATCGCTCCCTCCTCGGTCCCGATCGGGGCTTGGGCATCAGCCGGGAGCCGAGCCGTCCATGGCCCGATGCTCGGCGGCCGGGACGAACAGGGAGCGGAGGTGGTCCTTCCGATTCATCTGGGCCAGAAGCCAGGGGATGAGGCCGCCGCCGCAGCTTTCCCGATAGGCCAGCCGGACCCTGGTGCGGATGCGGGGAATGTCGCCATTGGCCCCCAAGGCATTGGCCATGCGCCGGTTGATGGCGACCAGGGTCTCGATCGTGGCATCGGTAACGCCCACACCCAGCCGCGACGATTCGAGGATGGAAAATTCGCTGTCGCGGAACGACGGCACCGCCCCGCCGTCCCTCTCCCCCAAGGCGCGCATGGCCAGCCACAAACGGTGATTGCTGTCCAGGGCGGCCTGAAAGGCGGCGGTGTCGTGGGCCGCCTCAATGCCATCGGCCGCCTCCATCAGGGCCGCAAGGCAGATTTCGGCAATGGTCAGCCGGATCGGGATGGAGTTCGGACTCATCGCGCCACCTCCCTCGACCTCCGAAGTCTGGAGCCGGATGCTTTGAGGTCGAATCGCGCGGCGTTTCACCCGAGAAGCTGAATCCGTCTCTCATCAACATATTAGAGGGCGATTCAGACAACAGGGGTAAGCCTGACGGCTTCAACCTGTTGTCATCGCGCTCTAACCTCCGGTTTATTAGATCTAAGATAGCACGACGATCGAACGATTCAATTCCGACTATCCATCGGTATTACTACCTGGAATCGGGTAATGGCGGCCGGGTCAGGACGGGATCAGGCCCTCGCGGATGGCGTAGCGGGTCAGGTCGGCGGTGGTATGAAGCCCGAGCTTGCGTTTGATGTTGCGGCGGTGGGCTTCCGTGGTGGATACGGCGATGCCGAGGCTGAAGGCGATCTCAGCGGAGCGTTTGCCCCCGGCCAGCAGGCGCAGGACCTCCTGCTCGCGCCTGCCGAGGGTGCTTGGGGGCGGCGTGCCCTGTCCTCCGGCGTCATGGATATGCCGCACCATGATCTGCGCCGCCTCGGTGGAGAGGAAGCTGCGGCCGGCAGCCACCGCGCGGATGGCGGCGATCAGTTCGTTGGCTCCCGCCGACTTGACCACATAGCCCTGAGCCCCGGCCTTCAGCATTCCCTCGATATAGGGGCGGTCGGCGTAGCCGGACAGGGCGAGGACGCGCACGGCGGGATACAGCCTGGCGACCTGGTGGGCGACCTCGATGCCGTTGATGTCGGGCAGAGCGATGTCGAGAACCAGGATATCGGGGCGGAGTCTGCCGAGGACGGCGAGGGTTTCCGCTCCCGTGGTGGCTTCGCCGATGATTTCGATGTCCGGTTCGGCGGCCAGCGGCGTCCGCAGGGCTTCGCGGAACATGCGGTGGTCGTCGGCCAGCATCACGCTGATGGCCATGGGGACGCCTCCGGAATCGGGGCCGACCGGACCGTTGGCAGGCACCGAAGGCCACAGTCTATACCGGATATCTCCGGCGAGGCAACGCCCCCAAGGCGGCTTCAGCCGGCGGGAGCTTCGCCGAGATTGTCGATCAGGCGGGTCTTGCCCAGCCGGACGGCGGCGAGAATGCGAACCGGCCGGTCGAGGATGGTCACCGGCGCCAGGGTCTGGGCCTCGCGGACCTCCACATAGTCCACCGCGGCGAAGCCGGAGTCCAGCAGCCGCGCCGTCGCCATCCGGCATAATTCGGCGGCCTGGCCTCCGGCCCGCAGCCCCTCGGCGACACCCTGCAATTCCCGGTACAGGACGGGGGCGATGGCCCGTTCCTCGGCGGTCAGATAGGCGTTGCGCGACGACATGGCCAGGCCGTCGGCCTCGCGCAGGGTGGGGGCGCCGAGAATGGTCGCGGGAATATGAAGGTCGCGGGCGAAACGGCGGATCACCGCCAGTTGCTGGTAGTCCTTTTCGCCGAACACCGCCACATCGGGCTGGGCCTGGAGCAGCAGCATGGTCACCACCGTGGCCACGCCGGCGAAATGGCCGGGCCGCACCGTGCCGCACAAACCGTCGGCCAGACCGCTGACGGTGACGGTGGTGGCGAAGCCGTCGGGATACATCTCGGCGACGGTGGGGGCGAACAGCAGGTGGCAGCCGCCCTCCTCCAACAGCGCCGCGTCCTGCTCTTCCTGGCGGGGATAGCGGGAGAAATCCTCATTGGGGCCGAACTGGGTGGGATTGACGAAGATCGAGACCACCACCCGGTCGGCACAGTCCAGCGCATGGCTCACCAGCGACAGATGCCCCCGATGCAGCGCCCCCATGGTGGGGACCAGGGCGATGGTCAGTCCCTGGTCGCGCCAGTATTTGACCCGCGCCCGCAACTCCGCCACCGAGCGGACCAAAGGAAGAGCATTGCTCATGGCTTCGGCATCCCGAAGCAGTGTTCCGGACCGGGAAAGCGGCGGGCCCTGACCTCGGCGGCATAGGCTTCCACCGCCTGGGTGATGGCCGGCCGCAGATCGGCATAGCGCTTGACGAATTTGGGGGTGAAGTCGTCGAACAATCCCAGCACGTCGTCGATCACCAGCACCTGGCCGTCGCAAGCGGCGGAGGCGCCGATGCCGATGGTGGGGATGGCGATTTCGGCCGACAGCGCCCGCGCCACCGGCTCCACCGTGCCCTCGACCACCACCGCGAAGGCGCCGGCCTCGGTGATGGCGCGGGCATCGGCGCGGATGGCGTCGGCCTCGGCCTCGATCCGTCCCTGGGCGCGGAAACCGCCGACGGTGTGGACCGCCTGGGGTTTCAGGCCGATATGGGCCATCACCGGCACGCCGCGCTCGGTCAGGAAGTGGATGGTGTCGGCCAGTTCGCGGCCGCCCTCCAGCTTGACGGCGGCGCAGCCGCTCTCGATCATCAGGCGGGCGCAATTGCGGAAGGCCTGTTCCCGGCTTTCCTGATAGCTGCCGAACGGCATGTCGACCACGACGCAGGCATGGGACGATGATTTCACCACGGCGCGGCCGTGATTGATCATCATCTCCAGGGTCACCCCCAGGGTGGTGTCCATGCCATAGACCACCATGCCGAGGGAATCGCCCACCAACAGCACATCGCAATGGGGATCGAGCAGGCGGGCGATGGGCGCGGTATAGGCGGTCAGCACCACCAGCGGCTCGGCCCCTTTGCGGGCGCGGATGTCGCGGGTGGTCACCCGCTTGGTCTTGACTTCAACGCTCACCGGTCATGCTCCTTCCGCCATTTCCTTCAACGCGGCCCAGTCGTTCAGCACGCAATGCCCGGAGACTGGCAGGCCGATGATGGCGTCGCGTTTAAGCTGGGTAAAGGTGCGGCTGACCGTCTCGATGGTCAGGCCGAGGTAATCGGCGATGTCGGCGCGGCTCATGGGCAATTCCACCTCGGACGGAGGGCTGTTGCCGAGCCGGGCGGCGCGTTGCGCCAGCTTGACCAGGAAGGTGGCGACCTTTTCCCGCGCCGTCTTGCGCCCCAGCAGCAGCATCTGCTCCTGCGCCGCCATCAGATCCTTGACCGCCATGCTGAACATGCGGCGCTCCAGCCGGGGGATTTCTCCCATCAGCGAGTCCAGCTTGCGATGGGTGAAGCGGCAAAGCTGGGTGGGAGTGATGGTCTCGGCGGTGTAGCAATAGCCGTCATCGGTGCCCAAGCCGAAGATATCGCCCGAAAACAGGAAGCCGATGATCTGACGCCGTCCGTCGGGCAGCAGTTTGTACAGCTTCACCGCGCCGTTGGAGATGGAGTAGAGGTTGTCGACCAGATCGCCTTCGCGGAACACGGTATAGGAGGCGGGCAAGGCGGCATGACAGCGCACCGCCGCCAGCCGCTTGACCTCGTCCTGGGACAGGTCGGCGCAGAAGGCGATTTCCCGCACGATGTCGCAGTTGCGGCAACCGAGCGACTTGAGATCGGCGATGTGGTCGATCTTATGGTCGTCGAAGTCGAGGGAAGGCATCAGCAAACGGCCCATCGCGCATCATTCCTTGCGCTTCGGCGGGTCGTCTTCATCGAACAGAATACGATGCGCCGCGCCGTCGAGGTCATCGAACTGCCCCGATTTCATCGCCCACAAGAACCCGAGCAGCCCCAGGAACCCTAAACCCAGGGCCGCGGGGATCAGCATCAACAGATTTTTCACGGGCCTCTCCGGCGGGACAGACGCAGGGCATTCCCAATTACTACCAGTGACGAGGTGGACATGGCAATCGCGGCGATGAGGGGGGTGACCAATCCGGCCACCGCCAGGGGAACCGTGAAGATGTTATAGCCCAACGCCAGAACGAAATTCTGCTTCACCAATGTCCGGGATTTGCGCGCCACCTCCAGGGTCTCCACCACCGGGGCCAGACGCCCGCCCTGAAACACCACGTCGGCGGCGATCTGGCTGACATCCACCGCCGAGGACGGCGACATGGAGACATACGCCGCCGCCAGGGCCGGAGCATCGTTGAGGCCGTCGCCGATCATCAGCACCTTGCGGCCCGCTTGCGCCAGTTCGGCGAGGCGGGCGCATTTCCCGGCCGGGGTGCAGCCGGCCCGCCATTGGTCGATGCCCAATTCGGCCGCCACCTTGGCGGCGGTGGCGGCACGGTCGCCGGACAGCAGTTCGATCGCCATTCCCATGGCCTGGAGGGTGGCCACCACCGTCTTGGCGTCGGGGCGGGGAGCATCGGTGAAGGCGAAGCGCACCGGCGCGGTTCCGGGCCGGCTCAGCCACAACTCCGGCCCCTCCGCCGCGCCCCCCTCGGCGATGCCCTCCTCGGCGATGCCCTCCTCGGCGACGCCCACGAAGACCCGGCTGCCCAGACGGGTGGTGGCGGCGGCGACCTCCAGCCCCCGGCCGGGGATCTCGGCGACACCATCGACCAGCCGGGCGGCGGGGGCCGCCGCCGCCAGGGCGCGGGCCAGCGGATGCTTGGAGGCCAGGGCCAGTCCGGCGGCCTCGACCAGATCGGCCGCGGTCCACTGCCCGTCCTGCACCAGGTGCGGCTTGCCCAGGGTCAGGGTGCCGGTCTTGTCGAACACCACCGTATCGGCATCGGCGAAGCGTTCCAGCGCGGTCGCCGACTTGACCAGGATGCCTTGGCGCAGCAGCCGGCCGGAACCGATCACCTGAACCACCGGCACCGCCAGGGCCAGGGCGCAGGGGCAGGTGATGATCAGCACCGCCACGGCATAGAGCAAAGCCACCTGCCAGGGGGCGCCGCCGAACACCGTCCAACCGAGGAAGGTGGTCAGCGCCGCCAGATGCACCACCGGCGCATACCAGCGCGAGACCCGGTCGGCCAGGGCGACGTAGCGGGCGCGGCCCTGTTCGGCCACTTCCATCATGCGGACAATCTCGGCCAGCAGGGTGCTCTCGCCCACCGCCGCGACCTCAAGGCGCAAGGGTCCCGACAGGTTGACGGTGCCGGCGAACACCCGGGCGCCGGGCGCCACCGGCACCGGCAGGCTTTCACCGGTCAGCAGGGCGGTATCCACGTCGGACACGCCCTGGAGGATGGTTCCGTCGACGCCGATCCGCTCGCCCGCCGCCACCAGCACCAGGGCGCCGGTCCCGACCTTGTGGGGCGGCACCATCCGGTGGGTGCCGTCGTCTTCCACCACCGTTACCGCGGTGGCGTTGAGGGCCAGCAGATGCTCCACCGTGCTGCGGGCGCGGCCCCGCGCCCGCGAATCCAGATAGCGCCCGATCAGCAGGAAGAACAGCAGGGTGATGGCGGAATCGAAATAGGCGTATTCGCCGCCATGGATGGTTTCCCACAGGCTCATCAGGCAGGCGAGGGTGACGCCGAGGGTGATGGGCACGTCCATGTTGGTCCGCTTACCCGCGAGCGCCGTGATGGCGGACCGGGCAAAGGGGCGGATGCACCACGCTACCGCCGGCAGGGCCACCAGGGCCGAGATCCAATGCATCAGGGAGCGGGTCGCCGGTCCCATATACGAGAAGTGGCCGGCCCAGACCGACACCGACAGCAGCATGACGTTGCTGGCGGCGAAACCGGCCACCGCCATGGCGCGCAGCAATTCCTTTTCCTGGCGCTGGGTTTCCTGGCCCAGGCGCTCGGGGTCATAGGGCACCAGCCGGTACCCCACCGCCAGGACCGGTGCCAGCAATTCGGCCGGATCGGCCTCGCCGTCCCGCCAACGCACCACCAGCCGGCGGGTGGTCATGTTGACCCTGGCCCAGGTGACGCCCTTCTGGCGGTTGAGCAGGGATTCGATCAGCCAGATGCAGGCGCCGCAATGCAGCCCCTCGATCATCAGGTGCAGGCTGGCCTCGCCCTTGCCGTCGGTGGCCACATGGGCGGTGAAATCGTGGCTGTGGCCGGCGTCGTCGGAGGGCCGCAGCGGCCGCAGAGCGGGATCGACGCTGCGGCGGCGGTAATACTGCTCCAGCCCCAGGTCCTGGACCAGGGCATAGGCTCCCTCGCAGCCGCGGCAGCAGAATCCGCCATCCATATTTCCGGGGACGGGACTGCCGCAATGCAGGCAGGTTTCACTCACGGGACGATGATTCGCCGGGCCAGGGTATGGGAGACCCCGCCGCCATGGGCGCTGACGGTCATGTCCCAGACTCCCGGCAACGGCATCTCCTGGAGGGTGGCATAGGTTCCCGGCGCCACCCGGGCCAGCGCCACCTCACGGTCATGGCCGGCGGCGGTTGGGCGGACCAGGGCGACCCGCACCGTCAGATCCTCCACCGGCTTGCCGTCGCGGTCACGATAGCTGACGGTGATATGGGTGCCGTGATTGGCCTCGGGATCGACGGTGCTGTTGACTGTCCAGCCCATCTCCTCCTGCTTGCGCGCCGATTCCAGGGCCTGATTGTAGGCCAGCCCCTTTTCATAGGCATTTTCGGTCGACAGCCCCGAGAAGGTGGAGACGGCGAAATAGGCCATGGTCAGGTTGACCAGCAGCACCAGGACGAAGCCTGCCACGAAAATGTAGGGATACCACCAACCGGGTCGACGTTCGGCAATCATGGGACCTCGCTTATTCGGGGGCGGCGAACAGGGATTCGGCACGGGTGGTGCCGCCTTCGGAGGTCTCGCGCAGGGTGAAGACCAGCGGGGTGTGCTTGCCTTGGAGCTTGGCCAGCGGCGCGGTGACGAAGACGTTGTAGGTGCCGATGATGTCGGGCGAAACCGTCAGCCGGGCGGAGCCGGCATTGCTCTCGCCACCCACCACCGACAAGGTGGCGCCGTCGATGCCACCGACCTCCAGGATGAAGCTGCGGTCCTGGCGGACCATGTTGAGCACCTTCAGCACATAGCCGTTGCGGATCTCGCCGTCGGACATGCGCACATAGAGCGGCGAGCGCTCGTGCAGGACGCTCAATTCGGTGGTCTTGCGCGACGCCAGCGATGTCACGATCAGGCCGCCCACCAGGGTGATGATGGCGACGTAGATGATGGTGCGGGGCCGCACCAGCCGGATATTGCCCTTGCCGCCCCGGGCGCGCGCCTCTTGATTGGCGCTGGAATCCCAGGTGATGAGGCCGCGCGGCAATTTGTACTTGTCCATCATGGCGTCGCAGGCGTCGATGCACAGGGCGCAGCCGATGCAGCCCATCTGGATGCCGTCGCGGATGTCGATGCCGGTGGGGCACACGGTGACGCACATGCGGCAATCGATGCAGTGGCCCCGGTTCTCGAAGCTGTCGCCCCTGCGCACCGGCTTGCGCGGCTCGCCCCGCCATTCCTCATAACCGATGATCAGCGAATGCTCGTCGAACATGGCCGACTGGAAGCGCGAATAGGGGCACATATAGAGGCACACCTGCTCGCGGGCATAGCCGGCCAGCAGGAAGCAGGCGCCGCCCACCACGGTGATGGTGCCATAGACGGCAGCGCTCTCGTTGCCGGCCAGGATGTCGCCCACCATTTGGGGGGCATTGCCGAAATAAAGGGTGAAGCCCAGGCCACAGGACAGGGCGATCAGCAGCCAGACCAGATTGATCGCCGCCTTCCTGGCGAGTTTGCCGCCGCTCCACGGGGCGCGGTCGAGGGCCATGCGCTTGGCGCGATCACCCGATACCAGGCGTTCGATCAGCATGAACAGGTCGGTATAGACGGTCTGGAAGCAGAAGAAGCCGCACCACACCCGCCCGGCCAGGGAGCTCATGAAGAACAGGACGATGGCGGCGATGAACAGCAGGCCGGTGAGGTAATAGATCTCCTGGGGCCAGATTTCGAGGAAGAAGAAATAGGCCCGCCGTCCGGCCATATCGAGCAGAACCGCCTGATCGGGGGCGCCGGGGCCGCGATCCCAGCGCAGGAACGGCGTCAGATGATAGACCGCCAGCAGGGTGACCAGGGCAGCCCACTTCCAACTGCGGAAGGTGCCCTTGACCGTGCGCGGATGGATCATCACGGTTTCGGCGTAAAGCGGAGCCTCGCCGTCGGCGCCGGCATTCTTCAGGGTCGGATCGATCTTGGGGGAGGCCATGGCGGCGAGATACTTTGCTAATGGTTCAAACGGGGGCGGCGGGGCCGGGGGGAATGATCAATCCTCGTCACCGGGCCAGTGGGGGCATCGCTCGCCGTCAGGCTGGTGATAATCCAAATCGCGAGGCTTGAGAATTGCTCATTTGGGATGCCTCCGTAACCAGATCCATTGAAAATGATGGGTCTCATTTTAAATGGATCAGGCACAAACGTAATGGAATTGTGGGCCGATTCACCATCTGAAATGAGCGGTTCACCGCACATTTCAGATGGATCGGACCACTAAGAAAGCCGGAAGGGTGCGCCCCTTTCGCAAGAAGCGCACCCCGCCGGTCCCCTCTTCCCGTATGGCCCTTACTTGCCGCCGCCCAGATTATGGACGTAAACGGCAAGCATCTTGATGGTGGTCGGATCAAGACGCTCGGACCAGGCCGGCATGGTGCCATGCTTGGGCTTGGTGACCTGGGACACGATGGCGTCCTTGGTGCCCTTGTACAGCCAGATCTGGTTGTTCAGGGGCGGAGCACCCACCGCGTTGAGGCCGGAGCCATCCTCGCCGTGGCAAACGGCGCAATTCTCGGTGAAGACCGCCTCACCCGCCGAGCCCTTGGCCGGAGCCTTGGCGGCCAGCGACAAGACATAATCGGCCACCGCCGAGATCTGGTCGTCCTTGAGAATGCCATCGGCGCCGAAATTCGGCATGGCACTCTGGCGCGACTGGCCGTTGGCGTTGCGCACGCCGAACGAGATGGTCTGCTGGATGTCGGCCAGGGTGCCGCCCCACAGCCATTCATCGTCGGCCAGGGTCGGGAAGCCATAGGCCCCGACGCCGCCGACACCGTGGCAAGCGGCGCAGTTCTCGTTGAACGCGATCTTGCCGCCAGCCATGGCGTAACGCAGCAGGTCCTTGTCCTTTTCGATGGCGTCCACGTCGGACGCCTCGATCTTGGACAGCCAGACCGCCCGGCCCTGTTTCTGGAGGTCCAGATCCTTGGCCAGCTCACCGCGGGACGAATAGTTGAGATAGCCCTTCAGATAACCGTTCGCGGTCGGCCACGACGGATAGAGGAACCAATAGCCGATCGCCCAGACGACGGTGGCCCAGAAGACGTAGACCCACCACTTTGGCAAAGGAGTATTCAACTCCCTGATGCCGTCCCACTCGTGCCCGGTAGTATTTTGACCGGACACCGAGTCCTTTTCAATGGTCGCCATAGTTAGCGCTCCTCATTGTCATCGTTCAAAGGGATGCTTCCATACTCTTCCAGCCGTTGCTTGTTCTTCGGCCGATAGGCATAGAAGACGATCCCGATGAAGATCATGATCACCCACAGAACCCAGAAGGGTCGGAGTACGTTGTCGACGAAAGCGACGAGCAAACTCCGTACTCCTAGCGCTGGATCTTCGTGTCATCCACGGTCTTGAAGTCGACCATCGTCCCCAACACCTGCAGATACGCCACCAGGGCATCCATCTCGGTGACCACCTTGGGATTGGCGGTCGCGAGGTTGATGCTGGCCTTGCCGATCATGGCCTTGGGGTAGCTGGCGAGCACGGCCGGGCTTGACGCCGGATCCGCGAAGACCTGCTCCTCAACGTCCTTCTTGGCATTGGCGATCTGAGCGTCGGTATAGGGCACGCCGACCAGACGATTCACCGCGAGGTGAGTCCCGATATCGGCATAATCCAACGGACGCGACAGATGCTTGTAGCCCGGCATGATGGATCCGGGGACCACGTCACGCGGGTTGATCAGGTGACGGGCGTGCCAGTCGTTGGTGTACTTGCCACCGACGCGGGCCAGATCCGGACCGTTACGCTTGGAGCCCCACTGGAAGGGGTGGTCGTACTTCGACTCCGCCGCGAGGCTGTAATGGCCATAGCGTTCGACCTCGTCCTTGAACGGACGGATCATCTGGCTGTGGCAGAGATAGCAGCCTTCACGGATGTAGATGTTGCGACCCGCCAGCTCCAGGGGAGTGTAGGGGCGAACGCCGTCCACCTTCTCGATCGTCGATTCGATCGAGAACAGCGGAATGACTTCGACCAGGCCACCGACGACGATGGTGAGAAGGATGCCGACGGCCAGGAAGAAGATATTGGTTTCGAGTATGGCGTGATGCTTAAACATGGCTCGGGTCTCCTCAGCGTGCGCCGCTAGCGGCGGAAGCGTAGGCCTCGTCGGCGACGTCACCCCGGATGGTCTTGAACACGTTGTAGACCATCACCAAAGCGCCGAGCAGGAACAGCACGCCGCCGGAAGCACGGATGACATAGTACGGATGCATCGCTTCCACCGTCTCGACGAACGAGTACTGGAGGAAACCGAGGCTGTCATAGGCACGCCACATCAAGCCCTGCATGATGCCGGAAATCCACATGGAGGTGATGTAGAGCACGATGCCGACGGTGGCGACCCAGAAGTGAATGCCGACCAGCTTCAGGGAGTACATTTCCTTGCGCTTCCACAGCTTGGGAATCAAGTCGTAGAGGGCGCCGAAGGAGACGAAGGCGACCCAGCCGAGCGCACCGGAATGCACGTGGCCGATGCCCCAGTCGGTGTAGTGCGACAGGGAGTTCACCGCCTTGATCGACATCATCGGACCTTCGAAGGTCGACATGCCGTAGAACGCCACCGACGACACCAGGAATCGCATGACCGGATCGGTCCGCAACTTGTCCCAGGCGCCCGACAGCGTCATCAGGCCGTTGATCATGCCACCCCAGGACGGCATCCACAGCATCACCGAGAAGGTCATGCCCAGGGTCTGCGCCCAATCGGGCAGGGCGGTGTAGTGCAGATGGTGCGGACCGGCCCAGATATACAGGAAGATCAGCGCCCAGAAGTGCACGATGGACAGACGGTAGGAATAGACCGGCCGCTGCGCCCGCTTCGGCACGAAGTAGTACATGATGCCGAGGAAGCCGGCGGTCAGGAAGAAGCCCACCGCATTATGGCCGTACCACCACTGGGTCATGGCGTTCTGCACGCCGCCGAACACGTTGTAGCTCTTGGTGAGCGACGCCGGGATGGCGATGTTGTTGCCCAGATGCAGCATGGCGATGGTCAGGATCATGGCGAAGAAGAACCAGTTGGCCACATAGATATGCGGCTCCTTGCGCTTCATGATCGTGCCGGCGAAGGCGATCAGGTAGGCGACCCAGACAACCGTCAGATAGATGTCGAGGATCCATTCCGGCTCGGCGTATTCCTGGCCCTGGGAGAAGCCCAGGACATAGGACAGCGCCGCCAGGACGATGAACAGATTGTAGGCCCAGAAAATAAAGCTGCCCATCGCGTTGCCGCCGAAGAGGCTGGCGCGGCTGGTGCGCTGCACGATGTACAGCGAGGTCCCCATCAGAACATTACCGCCGAACGCGAAGATCACGGCGGAGGTGTGTACCGGACGCAAGCGCCCGAACGACGTCCACTCAAGATCGAGGTTCAGAACGGGAAAGGCCAACTGCCAGGCGATGAAGTCGCCCATCAGGAAGCCCACGACGCCCCAGAAAACCGCCGCGATCGCAAACTTCTTGATCACGTCTTCGCAATAGGGCGTGGCTTCGGTGTTGATGCTCATGCCGAACTCCTGTTTCGACCGGAAAAGGGTCTACCTGGAGCGTCCGGCCGGTAGTCCCGACAACGCCAAATTCCCCCGGCGGCGTCGGTCGGACGGATGATCCCATGCTCCAAGCGTGCGCACTATGAAGGCAGAGTGACGCCCCGCCATTGATATATATCAAACACGCCGCAAATTTCGCGCATTTCCGACCATTGCGGGGCGCCGCCGCCCGGCATACAGTGCGGCCATGACCGATCATCTCCCCGATTCCGCCGCCACCCGTCCCAGCCTCCGTCTCGCCAAGGGGCGCTCCAAGCGCCTGCGGGCCGGCCATCCCTGGGTCTTCTCCAATGAGATCGAGATGACGCCGGAGGCCAAGGCCCTGCCGCCGGGCAGTCTGGTGACCTTGATCGATGCCGGCGACGAGCGGCTTGGCGTCGCCACCTTCAATCCCCATTCGCTGATCGCCGCCCGGCTGCTGTCGCGCCGCGCCGCCCTGGCCGTCGATTCCGACTTCCTGGCGGATCGCCTGCGCGCCGCCCTGGCGCTCCGCCAGGCGTTGTTCGACGGCCCGTTCTACCGGCTGATCCATTCCGAGGCCGACGGCCTGCCCGGCCTGATCGTCGATCGCTATGGCGAGGTCCTGGCGGTGCAGACCAATACCGCCGGCATGGAGCGTCTGCTCCCCCAATTGCTGGCCACCTTCGATGCGGTTCTCCAGCCCAGGGCGGTGGTGCTGATCAACGACAGCCCGGTGCGCAAGCTGGAAGGGCTGGAGCTGGAACACCGCATGGCGGCGGGCGTCCTGGCCGGCCCGGTGGAACTGGTGGAGAACGGCTGCCGTTTCGTCGCCGATCTCGCCGACGGCCAGAAAACCGGCTGGTTCTTCGACCAGCGCGACAATCGCGCCTTCATGGCCCGGCTGGCCAGGAACCGCCGGGTGCTCGACCTCTACACCTATGCCGGCGGCTTCGCCATCCAGGCCGCCCTGGCCGGCGCCGCCGAGACGGTGGCGGTCGACCGCTCGGAGCAATCGCTGGCGCTGGCCGATCGGGCCGCGGCCCTCAACGGCGTCACCGTCCAGACCGTGCGGGCCGAGGCCTTCGCCGAGATGGAGCGGCTCAAGGCCGCCGGCGAGCTGTTCGGCGTGGTGGTGGCCGATCCGCCGGCCTTCGTCAAATCCAGGAAGGACCTGGGAGCCGGCGCCAAGGGCTATCGCAAGATGGCCCGCCTCGCCGCCGCGCTGGTGGAGCCGGGCGGGTTCCTGTTCTGCGCCTCCTGCTCGCATCACATGCCGGCCGAGCTGTTCGCCGAGGAAATCAGCCACGGCCTGCATCTCGCCGGCCGCGGCGGCCGCATCCTGCGCACCGCCGGCGCCGCTCCCGACCATCCGGTGCATCCGTTGCTGCCGGAAAGCGCCTATCTCAAGGCGATGGTAATGCAGCTCGACTGAGAGTGGGGGCTGGTCGCCAGGCCGGCGTCTCGAACCCGAGCGACAGCTTGATGCCAGAGGCCCATTCCTGCAGCATACGTTCGCCGACCTCGGCGAATTCGGGGTGCTCCGCCATGTAGCGGCGCATCTCGGCGGCCACCTCGGAGACCGCCGTGGCGATGACGTCGAAGATCTCGCGGGCGCGCCGGGGCGTCAGACCGCAGCGGAGCGTGCCGATGGACGCCAGCTTCTTGGCGTCCGGCCACTTGGCCGAGCCGCCCAGCGTCAGCGCCATCGCATCCTGGGGCAGGTAGGCGGTGGTGGTCACGACGTCGTAGACCGGGGCGAGACGCGGCCCCCCAAGGACGTCATCGTAGACCAGCGCGAAATTCTTCAGGTGGGCATCGCCGTTCCGCAGCACCGTGTTGACCGCGAACAGCGTGAAGAGCCGCCCCAACTCACTCGCCAGCGTCTCGCCGGTGACGAAATCCTTGACTCGCTTGAACAGCGCCGTCTCGTAGCCGCCGCGATATTTTTCCGAGGTCGGGCGGGCGTTCAGCACGCAGAAGTCTTCGACGCCGCAATAGCTGCCGTCCGGGCGCAGGTCAAAACGGTCGATGACCAGCGCGCTGCCGTCCTCGGCCAGACGATAGCGGGGGACGTCCAGGCCGCATTTCTCTGCGACCCGCAGGCAGAAGAATTCATTGGCCGCCAGATGGGGGTATTCGTTGGGGTCCCAGAACTTCACGATATGGGTGGCGCCCCGGACGCTCGGCGATTTGCGTTCCGGCGTCGCCGACAGGACGGCGGAATCGGCCTCGTCGCGGACCAGCACCTTGGGCTGCACGCCGCTGATGCCGGAATAAGCCGCAAACCGCTGCAGCAGAAAGGCGAACAAGCCGCTATCGCGCCGGCTGGCCAGGATCTCGTCGACCGACTGAAACGGCACCTCCTCATCGAGCGCGGCATCGACGGCGGTGTAGCGCAGCCGGCCGACCTGGGAGCGGCCGACAACCGCCAGCAGGTCGAGGTCGTCGAAGGTGCCTGTGGCTTTGGCAAAGGCCAGCCGTAGCCGTTCGCGCAACGCGCCTTCCGGCAGATTCATCTCGAAGATGGGATGGAGGCCCCATGCGTGGTCCCACGAGGCCACGCGGACCGGCATCGTCATCGACACGGCGCGCGGGGCGTCGACGCCCTCGCCGTAGGCGAAGGCAGCGCCACGGGGGCCGTGCCGGTCGAGCATCCCGGCGCTTTGGTTGTCGCTCCACACCCGGATCATTGCGCGTCCTCCCGCCGCAGGTCCTCCAACGTCGGCCTGCCGGCATTGGCCGCCGTCAGCCGCAGGTCCAGGCCCAGGACTGCCAGGATCTGCAGCAGCTTGCCAAACCCCACCTCGCGCCGAGATCCCGTTTCCAGCGCGGCGATCAGCGCCCGCCCGACGCGGGACCGCTGGGCCAACTGCGCCTGTGTCAGCCCGGCCGCCTTGCGGTGGGTCGCGATCTCATGTCCGATGGTTTCCAGACCCATCATGGATGCCTCATAAAGCAGACAATCCCCCGAAATGGCGGAAAAATGTCTCGCTTATAAGACAACGGGCAGGCCGCCGGCGCAAGTCTCATATATGAGGCAAACCAGCATAATTCGAGGAATTTGTCTCACGCATGAGACAGAGGAGGCGCGAAGCGCCGATGGCCCCCTCTCATCTCACCGCGCCGTCCTGGCCGGTTGGCACGGCCAGACCAGCGTAAGATTGGGGCCTACCGCGCCGCCTATTTGGCGCGGGCCGCCAGGAACAGGCGGCGGAACGGCAGCACGGTCTTGCCGTCGGGGCGCGGGGCATAGGCGGCGGCGACCCGGCGGCTGTAATCGGCCAGAAACCCCTCGCGCCAGGCGCCGTCCACCGCCGCCAGCAGCGGCCGCAGCGCCGTGCCCATGGTCCAGGCCACCACCGGATTGTCGCCGTCCAGCACATGGAGGTATTCGGTCTCCCAGATGTCGAGGCTGGCCGCCAGCGGCGCCAGCAGATCGTAATAAAAGCTGGGCTCGAACACCGGAAAGCGGGCGGCCAGCGGCGCCAGCACCCGGCGCCACGGCCCCGCCTCGGCGGCCTCGGCCATCAGGCGGTGGGAGGCGGCGAAGTGGTTATGGGGCATCTGCACCGCCAGGACGCCGCCCGGCGCCACCATGGCCAGCAGGCGGGGGAACAGCCCGCCATGCCCGCCCAGCCACTGCAGCGCCGCATTGGAGAACAGCACATCCACCGGCGCCTCGGCCTGCCAGTCCGCCATATCGCCCAGGACATAGGTGATGCCACCGCCGCCGTCGCGGGCGGCGCTCAGCATCTCGGGCGAGGAATCCACGCCGGAGACCTGGGCGGCGGGCCAATGGGCCGCCAGCAGACGGGTGACATTGCCGGTGCCGCAGCCGAGATCGACCACCCGCCGCGGCGCCGCGACCTCGATGCGGGCCAGCAGATCCAGCGCCGGCCGCAGGCGCGGCTGGGCGAACGCGGAATAGATCGTGGGGTCCCAGGCCATCTCGGCTCCTTGAGGTTAGGGCTTGGGCAGTCTACCAGAATTGATCGCCGCCGCGGCAGTGTCGCCGTGTTGCGGTATTCACAAATCCTCGAATCGTGCTAAAGCTTGCCGCCTTCGGGTTTGATCCGGTCTCCCCCTCGCCCCGGCCTGCCCGGTTCGAGGGGCAACAAGGCGCGCCAATTCACTGGCTCGCCGGCATGACGAGTGTGATTTTCGATGATAAAGCGGTGGTTGCCGTGGGTTCTCAAGGGCGTGTTCTCGGTCGGATTGATCTGGTTCGTCCTCGGCAAGGTCGATCTTTCCTCGGCCTGGAGCCAAGCCAAAACGCTTGATCCCACCATGCTGGCGATCGCCCTGGGCCTGGGAATCGGCCAGATCCTGCTGGGGGCGGTGCGCTGGTGGTTCGTGCTGAAGGCGCTGAAAGCGGTGTTCTCGCCGGTTCAGGCCGTCGTCGTCTATTATATCGGGGTCTGCTTCTCCATCATCCTGCCGGTGGCCGGCGACGCGCTGCGCATGTGGAAGGCCCATCGCTCCGGCCTGACGCTGGGCGCCAGCGTCAATTCGGTGATGCTGGAACGGGTCATCACCATCCTCGCCCTGGTCCTGCTGGTGGCGGGGACCCAGCCGCTGCTGCTGGCGCGTGCCCCCAATATCCCAGGCTCCTGGGTCTTCCCCGCCCTGTCGGTGCTGGGGGTGGGTGGCATCATCGTCCTGTCGCTGCTCGACCGCCTGCCCCATGTGCTGCATCGCTGGCGGCTGGTGCGGGGGCTGGGCCATCTGGCCGGCGATACCCGCCGGCTGTTCCGCCAGCCGCAATGGAGCCTTCCCACCCTGATCATCGCCATCTTCGGCCATATCAACCTGTCGCTGGAAGCCTATGCCCTGGCGGTCGGCCTCGGCCTCCACGTGGACATGATCGACTGCATGGTGCTGGTGCCACCGGTGATCCTGATCATGACCCTGCCCATTTCCATCGCCGGCCTCGGCCTGCGGGAAACCGCCATGGTGGCGGCATTCGGCTATGTGGGGGTCGAAGCCCATTCCGCCCTGGCCCTGTCGGTGCTGTTCGGGCTGGTCAACATCGTCACCGCCCTGCCAGGCGGCATCATCTGGCTGCTGGCGGGCGAGCACCCGGCGCCGGACGAGATCGCCGAGGTCGAACACGCCGCCGAGGAAGCTTGATCGGGTTATTCATAGCCCCGGTCGCCGGCCCTCGTCATTTTCAGCGCCCCTTTTCAGCGCATTGACTCCATGCCCTTGTCAGCCTATACACGTCCGCTCGATTTCAAGTCCTGTTCGTATCGGAGTATCTCCCGTGAAGCGTACCTATCAGCCGAGCAAGCTCGTCCGCGCCCGCCGCCACGGCTTCCGCGCTCGCATGGCCACCGTCGGTGGTCGTCGGGTCATCGCCAACCGTCGCCGCCAGGGCCGCAAGAAGCTGTCCGCCTGACACGGCCATGACGGCGCGGCTTGATCGGCTGAAGAAGCGGGCCGATTTCCTGCGAGTCGCGGCGTTAAGGCGCAAATGGGCGGCGCCCGGCCTGATCTTACAGGCGGCGCCCGGTACTGGAACGGAATCGCAAGCCGACTCGCTTCGAGTCGGCTTCACCGTTTCCAAGAAGGTGGGCAATGCCGTTTGTCGCAACCGGGCCAGACGACGTCTGAAGGCGGCGGTGGGGGAGATATTTCCCGACCGGGCCGCGCCGGGGTTGGACTATGTGGTGATCGGCCGCCGCGAGACTCTCGCACGGCCATATTCTCTTCTCTTGCAGGATTTGGCGGCGGCGCTTAAACGTGTCGGCGGATTGCGGACCACGCCCGTGGACCCGAACAAGGAAGCGCAAGGAGAGGCATGAATCCCGTCGGTCTGGCGATGCGCGGAGCGATCCGGGTCTACCAGTTGGCCCTCTCGCCGGTTCTGCCGGCGAGTTGCCGGTTCATGCCGTCGTGCTCGTCCTATGCCATGGAGGCGATCGCCCGGCACGGCCCCCTGGCCGGCTCGTGGCTGGCCGCCCGGCGGATCTGCCGTTGCCACCCCTGGAATGATGGCGGTTACGACCCCGTTCCCGAACCAAGCCCCGAATGTGGCGGGACGGCCGCGCCGTCCCGAATGCCGGATAGGATGTCATGAACGATCAGCGCAACCTCTTTCTCGCCATCGCCATTTCCGTCGCGATCATGATCGGCTGGCAATATCTCGTGCCGCCCAAGCCGGCCCCGCTGGCGACCACCGAGCAGTCGGCGGCCGGGACCAGGCCGGCCGGCGCGCCGGGCGCCGTGCCGCAGATCCCGGGGGCGCCGGTCACGGCGGGCGCCGCCGAAACCCGCGGCGATGCCCTGGGCAAAAGCCGCCGCATCGCCATCGCGACCCCGTCGCTGCATGGCTCCATCGCCCTGATGGGGGCGCGGATCGACGATCTGACCCTGGTCAAGTATCGCGAGACCCCCGACCCCGCCAGCCCCGAGATCGACCTGCTGTCGCCGGCCGGTTCACCCGAGCCCTATTGGGCCGAGTTCGGCTGGGTGCCTTCCGAGGCCGCGGTCAAGATCCCCGGCCCCGACACGGTGTGGTCGGCCCAGTCCAACGGGCCGCTGACCCCCGACAGCCCACTGGTGCTGACCTGGGACAACGGCGACGGCCTGCGGTTCGTCCGCACCTATGCCATCGACGCCGATTACATGTTCACCATCGGCCAGCGGGTCGAGAATTATGGTCCCAAGCCGGTCTCGCTCTACCCCTATGCCCTGCTGTCGCGCACCGGCACCCCCAAGGTCGCCGGCATGTATATTTTGCATGAAGGGCCGCTGGGGGTGTTCGACGGCACCTTGAAGGAAGTCAAATACGACGACCTCAAGAAGGAGGGCACCACCCAGTACAAGACCTCCGGCGGCTGGGCCGGCATCACCGACAAGTACTGGCTGGCCGCCCTGGTGCCGCAGGCCGATACCGAGGTCACCGGCCGCTTCGTCCACCAGCGCCTGGACAATTCCGACCGCTATCAGGTCGATTACCTGGCGCCGCCCCGCGTGGTCGAACCGGGCAAGGCCGAGGAGGCCAGCTTCCACCTGTTCGCCGGCGCCAAGCAGGTCGGCCTGCTGGACGGCTATTCGGAAAAGCTGGGGATCGCCCGCTTCGATCTGGCCATCGATTTCGGCTGGTTCTACTTCCTGACCAAGCCGTTCTTCTACCTGCTCAAGATGCTGCATAGCGCCCTGGGCAATATGGGGCTGGCCATCATGGCGCTGACCGTGGTGCTCAAGCTCGCCATGTTCCCGCTGGCCAACAAGTCCTATGTGGCCATGAGCAAGATGAAGAAGCTCCAGCCCCAGATCAAGCTGCTGCAGGAGCGCTTCGGCGACGACAAGATGCGGCTGCAGCAGGAGATGATGGCGCTCTACAAGGGGGAGAAGGTCAATCCGGTCTCGGGCTGCCTGCCCGTCCTGGTGCAGATCCCGGTGTTCTTCGCCCTCTACAAGGTGCTGTTCGTCACCATCGAGATGCGGCACGCGCCGTTCTACGGCTGGATTCACGACCTGTCGTCTCCCGATCCCACCAATATCTTCACCCTGCTGGGGATGATTCCGTGGGATCCGCCCCAGATGCTCCACCTGGGAATCTGGCCGATCATCATGGGCGTGACCATGTTCCTGCAGCAGAAGCTCAATCCGCAGCCGACCGATCCGGTCCAGGCCAAGATGATGCAGTTCCTGCCGCTGATCTTCACCTTCCTGCTGGCCAAGTTCGCCTCGGGGCTGGTGATCTACTGGGCCTGGAGCAATTCGCTGTCGATCCTGCAGCAATGGATCATCATGCGCCGGGCGGAGGCCAGGTCCTGACCGGAACCACCCCCGACGAAGCCTCGCAGGCCGGCCTCCTTGAGGCCGGCCGCTTGCTGTTCGCCCGCGAATGCGTCTTCATGCTGGGCGTCGCCGCCCTGACCGGCCTGCCCGATGCCAGCCTGCCGGAAGTGGCCTTCGCCGGCCGCTCCAATGTGGGCAAATCGAGCCTGATCAACGCCCTGACCGGCCGCAACACCCTGGCGCGCACCTCCAACACGCCGGGCCGGACCCAGGAACTGAACTTCTTCAATCTGGGCCAGCGCCTGATCCTGGTGGATATGCCGGGCTACGGCTTCGCCAATGCCCCCAAGGGCATGGTCGAACGCTGGACCCGGCTGGTCAACGGCTTCCTCAAGGGCCGCGCCGTGCTGCGCCGCGCCGTCGTCCTGGTGGATTCGCGCCACGGTCTCAAGGATAGCGACCGCGACATGATGACCATGCTGGACAAGGCCGCCGTGGTCTATCAGGTGGTGCTGACCAAGGCCGATAAGATCAAGCCGTCCGAATTGGACGAGGTCAGCCGCCGCACCCTGGACGAGATCAAGGGCCGCGTCGCCGCGTTTCCCAACCTGATCGCCACCTCGTCCGAAACCGGGTTCGGCATCGCCGAATTGCGGGCCGAACTGACCACGCTAGCCTTGGGAGTGTCCCCATGAACAGCTCCGATTTCCCCGATATCCTGCATGACCGCACTGCCTGGCTGGATCGCGCCAAGACCCTGTCCGAGGCGCTGCCCTTCATGCGGCAGTTCTCCGACCAGTCGCTGGTGATCAAGTTCGGCGGCCATGCCATGGAATCCGACGATCTGGCGCGGCTGTTCGCCCATGACGTGGTCCTGCTCAAGCAGGTGGGGATCAATCCGGTGGTGGTCCATGGCGGCGGGCCGCAGATCGACGCCATGCTGAAGCGTCTCGATATCCAGACGCCGCGGGTCGACGGGCTGCGCTTCACCGACGAGGCCACCGTCGAGGTGGTGGAAATGATCCTGTCGGGCAAGATCAACAAGCAGATCGTCTCGGCCATCAACGAGGCCGGCGGCTTCGCCGTGGGCCTGTCGGGCAAGGACGGCCACCTGATCCGGGCGCGCAAGCTGCGCCGCACCGTCAAGGATCCGGAATCCCATATCGAGCGGGTGCTCGATCTCGGCTTCGTCGGCGAGCCGGCCGAGATCACCCCCCATATCCTCAATTTCTTCCGCGAATCCGACATCATTCCGGTGATCGCCCCGGTGGGAATGGGACCGGCCGGCGAGACCTACAACATCAACGCCGATACCGCCGCCGGCGCCATCGCCGGCGCCATCGACGCCCGCCGGCTGCTGATGCTGACCGATGTGGCCGGGGTGCTGGACAAGTCGGGCAATCTGATTCCGGAAATGACCGCCGCCCAGGCGAAGGCCTATATGGCCGACGGCACCATTTCGGGAGGGATGATTCCCAAGGTGGAGACCTGTCTGGCCGCGGTGGCGCAGGGCGTCGCCGCCGCCGTCATCCTCGACGGCCGGGTGCCCCATGCCATCCTGCTGGAGCTGTTCACCCCCCACGGCGTCGGCACCCTCATCAAGGCGGGTTAGGCGGTCTTCGCGGGAAACCGCTTCGCCGCCACCGCGAACAGGGCGCGCAAGGCCATGGCCTCACCCCCCTCGGGGCGGCCGGGGCGGGGCGCGCCGTTCCACGCCATCACGTCGAGATGGGCCCAGGCGATGCCGTCGCCGACGAATTCCTGCAGGAACAGGGCGGCGGTGATGGCGCCGGCATGGGGCGAATCGGAAACATTGGCGAGATCGGCGACCTTACTGTCGAGCATGCGGCGATAGGGCTTGTGGAGCGGCAGCCGCCACAGGGGATCCCCCTCGGCCTCGCCTTCCCGCAGGATGTCGGCAGCCAGCCCCTCATCGCCACAAAACAGCGCCGGCAGATCGGGGCCCAGGGCGGTGCGGGCCGCGCCGGTCAGGGTGGCGATGTCGATCAGCAGGTCCGGCTTCTCGGCCGCGGCCTCGGCCAGGGCGTCGCACAGGATCAGGCGGCCCTCGGCGTCGGTGTTGCCGACCTCGACGGTCAGCCCCTTGCGGGTGGCCAGCACGTCCAGCGGCCGCATGGCATCGCCGGAGACCGCATTCTCCACCGCCGGGATCAGCACCCGCAGCCGCAGCCCCAGCCCCGCCGCCATGATCATGGCGGCCAGCCCCAGCACATGGGCGGCGCCGCCCATATCCTTCTTCATCAGCTTCATGCCGGAGGACGGCTTGAGATCGAGGCCGCCGGAATCGAAACACACCCCCTTCCCCACCAAAGTGAGCTTGGGCGCCGCCACATCGCCCCAGACCAGATCGATCAGGCGCGGCCGGCGATGGCTGGCGGCGGCGCGGCCGACGGCATGGATGGCGGGATAATTCTCCACCAGCAGGCCGTCGCCGACGATCACCCGGCAGGTGGCGCCGAACCGCGCCGCCAGTTGCTCGGCGGCGGCTGCCAGTTCGGCCGGGCCCAGATCGGCGGCGGGCGTGTTGATCAGGTCGCGGGTCAGCACCGTCGCGTCATGGCAGCGCTCCACCTGGGCGCGGTCGGCGAAAGCCGGCCAGACCAGCCGGGGCCAGTCCCGGCCCGGCCGGCTTTTATAGCGGTCGTAGGAATAGGTGGCCAGCAGCCAGGCCAGCGCCGCCCGAGTGGCGGGACGGACCTCCGGCTCCGGGGTGATGCGGTAGGCGCCCGGCGGCAGCTTGGCCGGCAGGGCGGCGAAGCTCCAGGGATCGTCGTCCTCGGCCAGCCCGAACAAGGCGGCCCCCAGCCGGCCGTCAGCCCCGGGGACCAGGCAGACCGCGCCGGCCTCGGCGGCGAACCCCACCGATTGGACCCAGCCTCGCACCGCCTCCGGCTGCGCCGCCAGCCAGCCCGTCAGGTCCGCCTTCGCCAGCGGCACCAGTTCGACCGCTTGCGCGTCAGCCTCGATCAGATGCTCCGGCACGACGTTTTCCTCCTATCCATTCCACCCTCTGTTAGACAATATTTCACTTTCGCCGTCACCGGAGAATATCCCATGTCGCTTACCCTGGTCATCGGCACCAAACGCTTCTCGTCGTGGTCGCTGCGCCCCTGGCTGGCCTTGAAGGTCGCGGCAATCCCGTTCCGCGAGATCGAGATCGCCCTGCGCCACCCCGCCACCAAGGCCGAAATCCTCCAGCATTCGCCATCGGGCAAGGTGCCGTTGCTCGATGACGACGGCCTGGTGGTCTGGGATTCGCTGGCCATCTGCGAATATCTGGCCGAGCGTTTTCCCGCCGCCCGGCTGTGGCCCGAGGATGGTTCGGCCCGCGCCGTGGCCCGCGCCGTGGCGGCCGAGATGCATTCGGGCTTCATGCCGCTGCGGCGCGACTGCCCCATGGATGTGTTGGCCGACACCCCCCTGACCGAGATTCCCGAGGAGGTCCAGGCCGACGTGGCGCGCCTGGAGGCGGCCTGGACCGATTGCCGCGCTCGCTTCGGCGCCCACTTTGGCGATAATTCCGCAGCGGGCGGGCCGTTCCTGTTCGGCCGCTTTTCCATCGCCGATGCCATGATGGCGCCGGTGGTCACCCGCCTGCGCACCTATCATCTGCCGGTGGGCCCGGTGGCGCGGACCTATTGCGACGCGGTCATGGCCCTGCCGGAAATGGGGGAATGGGTGGCGGCAAGCACGTAAGAAAACAGTTTTTACGTTTTTTATGCCATGGAAAAGCATTTTTGGTTGTGGTGTTGCTACCGGCTGATGGGGCAGGTACTCTACGTCATGATGAGGGCTGCACGGAGGGAGTTGGGTGTCTTACACATCGTCCTATCCCGAGTTTCATGTGCGCCCGCATGACAAAAGGATTGGCCTGGGGGACCGTCCAAAGGTTACTGGCAGTTCAAGCCGAAGACCGCCGAGTGATCGCTCGCCACATAATTCCAAGACTGTTCAATCAGAGGGAGGGATCCGATGCTAAACAACCTAACGCTGACTGGATTTAAAGCTTGGAAGAAGCTCAATATTCCTTTCGGCAAAGTGACCGGCCTGTTCGGCACCAACTCCTCAGGCAAAAGCAGCATCCTGCAATTCCTGCTACTGCTGAAGCAGACCAAGAACGCGACCGACCGAGGGCTGGTGCTCGATTTCGGCGGTCCAAACGAGTTCGTAAACCTGGGGGCATACCGCGACATCGTTCATGGACATGACGAGAAAACGAAGATTGACTGGGTTCTGAACTGGACTCTGCCAAACACACTGAAGGTCAGTGACCCCAGCGGCAGCCGGGCTAACATTCTGTTTGAAATCAACAGCCTGAGTACCGAGTGCGAGATCGAGTGGCGCAAGACCGGCCTTGCCGCCAACGTCCTCAACTACATGTTTGACAGCAAAGAATTTAAACTGGCGCCAAGAAAGGAGGGACTAAAGGAGTATCACCTGAACGCCAGTGGTGCCGAGCCGTTTCAATTCGTCCGCAACCAAGGGCGAGCATGGGCCTTGCCGGGACCTGTGAAAACCCACCTATTTCCCGATCAGGCAAAAACGTATTACCAGAATGCCGACTTTCTCAGCGCATTCGAGGTTGAATACGAAGCGATGATGGATCACCTCTATTATCTTGGACCTCTGCGCGAGTATCCAAAGCGGGAGTACCACTGGGCGGGGGCCAGCCCGCAAGACGTGGGCATGCGCGGCGAACGGACGGTGGATGCCATTCTAGCTGCTGGAGCGCAGAACCTGTATCGCAGTCTTGGCTACAAAAAGAGATCCAAACCTTTCGAGGAAATGATTGCCTATTGGCTGAAAGAACTGGGGCTGATTTCGGATTTTCGTATCGAGCGCATTGGCACCGATACCAACCTGTATCGCGCCAAAGTCAAGCGCGACCGTCACAGCACCGAGGCCTTACTTACCGACGTTGGTTTTGGCGTTTCACAAGTACTTCCTGCCCTGGTATTGCTCTATTATGTCCCAGAGGGCTCAACCGTCTTGATGGAGCAACCTGAGATTCATTTGCACCCCTCTGTACAGAGTGGCCTAGCCGATGCGATCCTGACGGTTGCCAAAACTCGTAATATTCAAATAATTGTCGAAAGTCACAGTGAACACCTTCTGCGCCGATTTCAGCGCCGTGTAGCCGATGAGACAGCTTCGGCGGATGACGTAAAACTGTACTTTGTCGAGTCAATAAAGGGAGGCGCCATCCTGAACGATCTAAATCTTAACACGTTCGGTGAAATTAACAACTGGCCAGATCATTTCTTCGGCGATGAGCTAGGTGAAATCGGGGAGATCAAGTCCGCATCGCTGCGCCGCAAGCTGAGGAACCGAGGATGAGAAGCAAGCGTATCGTGGTCGATACCAACGTAGCCATCGCCGCCAACGGGAGGGACACCCATGCCGATGAACTTTGTCAGTTGGCCTGCATCGAAGCATTGATGAACATCGCCGCCCATACTGTCTTCATCGACGACAAGGAACTGATTTTTACCGAATACAAAAGGCGCCTCAATTTCCACGGTCAGCCTGGGATGGGGGACGCCTTTTTCAAACACATCTTCGACCATCAATATTCTGGTAAGAAAGTAAAGTTGGCATCCATCACCCCCATTGGGGATACAGGGCGGGGGTACGATGAGCTACCTGCCAATGCCCTGGATGCCTCGGATCGCAAATTCCTGGCGGTTGCCGTCGTGGCCAAGGCACGCATTCTGAATGCCACCGACAGCGATTGGATAGAGAGCGAGGCATTGTTAAATGGGCTTTCCGTGAAGGTCGATCAACTTTGCCCACACCATTGCAGTAAGACGGGGTGATATGGCAATGGCATAATCCCTGTTTCACCATCGTCGGCGACCCGCCCCGGACCTATCCCCATTGCCCAGGGCGACGGCACCGGATCTCTCTGTTAGACTGCCTCGACTGAAGGCTGGGTGGGCGGGGCTGATTCATGGAGCGCATCGGTAAATACGTAGTGCACAAGGCGGTTATCACCTCGGGATATGCCCGGATTTTTCTCTGCCACGATCCCGACCTCCAGATCCCGGTCGCCATCAAGCTGTTCGATCCGCGCCCCGGCGATGACGGCCTGCTCAGTCCGGCGCAGCAACTGACCCGCTTCCAGACCGAGGCCCGCATTCTGGCCAGCTTCGATCACCCTTACATCATCGCCATCAAGGTGATGGAATGCCTCGGCGACGGGCGGCCCTATTTCGTCATGCCGTTCATGGCCGCCCATCTGCCCTACGAGATCGGCAAGGACTTCTCCGATCCGGCCGAGGAACAGGCCGCCGACGAGCGCGACAAACCCCGCCGCCTGTCGCCGCCGCGCGCCCTGATCGCCCTCAAGCAGCTGAGTTCGGCGGTGCTGGCGCTGCATCGCCGCAATCTGGTGCACCGCTTCATCAAGCCGTCCAACATTCTGCTGACCGCCACCCAGAACGGCGCCGTCAAACTGTGCGATCTCAGCATGGTCAAGCTGCCCGATCGCAACCTGCCCATGCCCGACGCCTGGATGGGCGGGACGGATTATACCGCCCCGGAACAGCGGGAAAATGCCACCGCCGTCACCGCCCGCGCCGACGTCTACTCCCTGGGGATGATCGCCTACCGCGTGCTGACCGGACGGCTGCCTGATCCCGCCGCCGCCGCCGAACTGCCCGGTGATTTCCCGCCGGCCCTGGTCGACCTCATCCGGAGTTGCACCGCCGCCGACCCCGAGCGGCGTCCTGCCCATGCCGGCGAGGTGCTTGCCGGGCTGGAACGGGTGCCGCCGCCGCGCCCCGCCGTCAGCAAGGTGGTGGTCGAGGTCGCACCGCCGCGCCGGGCGCAAATGACGAAAGCGGGTGCTGCGGATCTGTGACATTTACCACGAAATGGTGCGAAGTCGGGCGGAGCCGGATTGACTCCTTCGCAGGTGCGGGATATTGTTCACTGCACCGCAATATTCAACCGCCACACGTTGGAGAGTCCCGCCATGGCCGCCAAGCAGTCTGAGCCGCTATTCGATTTCGACATCAGCAAGTATCTCGGTGACTTCAAGGTTCCGGGCGTGGATGTGGAGGCCATCGTCGCCCACCAGCGCAAGAACATCGAGGCCCTGACCCAGGCCAACAAGCTGGCCTTCGAGGGCCTGCAGAATGTGGTGAAGCGCCAGGTCGAGATTTTGCGGCAGGCCATGGATGAAGTGGCCCTGGTCTCCAAGGATTTCGTCGAGCCCGGCACCCCCCAGGACAAGGCCGCCAAGCAGGCCGGATTCGCCAAGGACGCCTTCGAGCGCACCCTGAGCAATGCCCGCGAACTGTCCGAGATGATCGCCAAAGCCAATTCCGAGGCGTTCGACCTGCTGAACAAGCGCTTTACCCAGAGCCTGGACGAGGCCCGCGAGGCGTTCGTGGCCGTCGGCAAGAAGTAATCCAGAACCCGAAGAACCAACGGCCGCCCCGGTGTCGGGGCGGCCGTTTTATTTGGGAAATCCTACTTGGCGGCGGCGATGGCGGCGGCGTAGTCGGGTTCCTGGGCGATCTCGGGCACCAGTTCGGTATAGGCGATCTTGCCGCCCTTGATCACCACCACGGCGCGGGCCAGCAGCCCGGCCAGCGGGCCGTCGACGATCTTGACGCCATAGCGCTCGCCAAAGCCCTTGTCGCGCAAATCGGACACCGACTTGACGCGCTCCAGACCCTCGGCGCCGCAGAAGCGGGCATGGGCGAACGGCAGATCGGCCGAGGCGCACAGCACCGCCACATTGCCCAGCTTGTCGAGCTCGGCGTTGAAGCGGCGGACCGAGGCGGCGCAGACCGGCGTGTCGATGCTGGGGAAAATGTTCAACACCACCGTCTTGCCGGCGAAAGCGTCGAGACCGACATCGGCCAGATCCACCCCGGTCAGGGTGAACGCGGGAGCGCTGGCGCCCACTGCCGGCAGGCTGCCATTGGTGTTGATGGGGTTGCCCTTGAGGGTAATCGTGGCCATGGTTCCAACCTCTGGTGACGGGTTTACGGGAGGCCGACTGTGCCCCATGTCCCGGTCGATGCCAAGGGGAAGACTCGTCGCGGCGAGCCGAAAGATCGGCTCGCGTCACCCACGCGCAGGGGTGCAGCCATGATGTTTGCCGGCGAGGCTGGCCGGCGCGCCGGGATCAGTCCTCGCGGCGCTTCATCGCCGACCAGACGATCCAGGCCGCGATCGGGGGGGCGCAAATCAGCATGAGGCGGTCGAGCGCCACGGCGAATCCCCACCGCTCTCCGCTCAGCAGCATCTGCTGCTTGCAGTCGAATCGCTTCTCGAAGCTGCCCTCGCAGGAGCGCATGCGCTCCTGCATGGCCTTGGAGGTATGGTTGTCGAAGATTTCCGGCGGCATGTCGCGCACGAACATCCAGCCCGTCACCCCCAGCCAGATCAGGCAGAGCAGCGTCACCACGATGTCGCCGACCCGCCGGTGATGGCGGCGGCGGCGGTCCGACAGTCCGGTGAAGAAAGGCAGCGACATCTGGGACATGAACTTCGACTTTGTTCTCGCGAAGGCCTTTACCGTAACAGTCTGGGGTTAAAGGAGGATTAACCCGCCCCGACCGGTTCCCGATCAGCAAGGCCGAGGGTTTATTCCCATACTTTGGTGTAGATATCTACCACCACAGAGGTAAGGATCGTAATTCGGTAATTGCCTGCCGGTTTATTTGTGGTTAGAATCCCTCCATGTTGTCAGGAAAGGATGCGCTTGCTGGGAAGGCAGGCTCTTTCCTCGGATTGGGGGGGGACCCATGCGGATTTCGATACGACTGCGGCTGATCGTGGTGACGGCCCTGTGTGGCGTGGTGGCGATCATGCTGGCCAGCCTGTTCCAGACCCGGCACGATCTGCTTGAAGACCGTGAGATCAAGACCCGCCATATCGTCGAAGTCGGAACATCCATGCTGTCCTGGTTCGAGGCGCAGGAACGGTCCGGCCGCATGACCCGGGACGAGGCCCAGGCCGCCGCCCTGGCCGCCGTCGACGGCCTGCGCTACGAGGGCAGCGAATATCTGTGGGTCCACCGGCAGGCGGATTCCACCATGCTCGCCCACCCCAACCACGCGCTGGTCGGCACCTCCGTCGCCCAGATGAAGGACCCCGACGGGCTGCCGGTCTTCCAGGAGTTCAATCGGATCGTGCAGGAGGCGGGACGCGGCTTCCTCTACTATCTCTGGCCGAAGCCGGGCAGCACCGAGCCGGTGCGCAAGCTCTCCTACGTCCAGGGCTTCGCCCCCTGGGGCTGGGTGATCGGCTCCGGCATCTATATCGACGATGTCGGCGCCGTCTTCCGCGCCCGCGCCCTGTCCTTCGGGGGAGGGGCGCTGGTCATCCTGGCGCTGGTCTGGCTGATCGCCGTCAAGGTCGGACGCGGCATCAGCCGGCCGCTGGGCGACGTCACCGCCATTCTCGACCGCCTTTCCAAGGACGAGCAGGGGGTGGAGGTCATCCATATCGAACGCCGCGACGAGATCGGGGCCTTGGCGCGGGGGCTGCTGGTGTTCCGCGCTCATGTGGAGCATGCCGCCGAGGAAGCCGCCGAGAAGGTCCGGCGGCAGGACGCCGATCACGCCCGTCAAATCCGGCTGGAACGGCTGGCGTCCGAATTCGACGCCAAGATCACCGGCGTCATCAAATCGGTCAGCGCCGCCGCGACCCAGATGCAGTCCACCAGCCAGTCCATGTCGGCCGTCGCCGAACAGACCAGCCAGCAATCCTCCACCGTGGCGGCGGCGGCCAACGACGCCGCCATGAGCGTTCAGACGGTGGCGGCGGCGACCGAGGAGTTGCACGCCTCCGAGGCCGAGATCGCCCGGCAGGTGGAGGTGTCCACCGCCTGTGCCCGCACCGCCGTCGAGGAGGCCGGCCGCAGCAGCGAGATCGTCGGCGGTCTGACCGCCGCCGCCGGCCGCATCGGCGAGGTGATCCAGCTCATCAACGATATCGCGGCCCAGACCAATCTGCTGGCGCTGAACGCCACCATCGAGGCGGCACGCGCCGGGGAAGCCGGCAAGGGCTTCGCCGTGGTCGCCAACGAGGTCAAGACCCTGGCCAACCAGACCTCGCGGGCCACCGACGAGATTTCCAATCAGATCGCCGAGGTCCAGTCCGCCGCCAACAACGCCGCCACCGCCATCGCCGCCATCGTGCGCACCATCAGCGACATGGACAATATTTCGTCGACGGTGGCCCTGGCGGTGGAACAGCAGGCGGCGGCGACCACCGAAATCGCCCGCAGCATCGAGCAGGCGTCGTCCAGCACGACGGAGGTCTCCAACAATATCTCCGATGTCCGCGACGCGGCCCACACCGCCGGCATCACCGCCGGGGAAGTCCTGGCGGCGGCCAGCGAATTGAGCCGCCAGGCCAACGATCTGCGCCGCGAGGTCGAAAGCTTCCTGGCCTCCATCCGGGACGGCGACAGCCGGCCCCGGATGGCGCTGGCGGCCGAATAATACCGAAAGCCGCTGTTTTTCGGTGTGGCTTTATGTCTCGTAGAGGAATTGCGGCACGCAGGATGATGAACGATATGACGGTGGCCAAGATGTTCGTCACATCACCCTTGGCGCCGAGGCTGGCGGCCGGCGGAATCGTCATCGCGATGATGCTCGGAGCGATCACCTTCTACTTCGAAAGTGAACGGATCGATGACGCCATCGTCGATTTCGCCGTCGACGAGGCCCAGCGCTTCGCCGCCGATGTTCCCGAGATGGCGGCGCCATCCGATCCGGCGAACCGCCCGGCCATCGAGCGCGCCCTGACCGGGCTGGTGATGCGCCCTCCCCGCAATATGCCGGGCGACGACCTGATCGCCGAGATCCACGACCTCGACCGCACGCGGATCGCCGAAGCCACCAGGCCGAATATCGAGGAAATCGAGAGGATGGTGAAAGACACCCCCCATCCGTTTCCCACCTCCTCCGAATCCGATTACCGTAAATTTCTGCTCGGCGGACGGCTCTACGTGCAGGTCATCACCAAAGTGTATGCCCCCGACGGCAAGGCGACCGCCACCCTCGAAGGCGTCTTCCGGGTCACGCCGGACACCATCCGGGATGTGCGCGACACCACCCTGCGGGTGACCGCCACGGTGGTGCTGGCGGTGCTGGCGACCACCTTGCTGCTGTATCCCATCATCCAGCGGCTGAACGGCCGGGTGCTGCAACACAGCGGGGAACTGCTCGACGCCAATCTGGGAACCCTTCGGGCGCTGGGCAGCGCCATCGCCAAACGCGACAGCGACACCAGCCTCCATAATTACCGGGTCGCCCTGCTGTCGATCCGCCTGGCCGAAGCGGTGGGATTGGACGCCGCCGAAATGCGCAGCCTGATCAAGGGCGCCTTCGTCCACGATGTGGGCAAGATCGCGATCCGCGACGACATCCTGCTCAAGCCCGGCCGCCTCGATCCCGCGGAATTCGAGGTCATGAAGACCCATGTCAGCCATGGGGCCGACATTGTCCACCAGACCAAATGGCTGGGCGATGCCGCCAAGGTGGTGCAGTTCCACCACGAGAAGTTCGATGGCAGCGGCTACCAGGAAGGCCGCAAGGGCGACGGCATCCCGATCATTGCCAGGATCTTCGCCATTGCCGACGTCTTCGACGCCCTCACCTCCCAGCGCCCGTACAAGCCGGCGTTGCCGCTCGATCGCTCGCTGGAGATCCTGATCGAGGGGCGCGGAACCCATTTCGATCCACGCCTGCTCGACGCCTTCCTGGAGATCGCCGCCGACCTCCACCACGCCTATTCCGGCCGCGAGGAAGCGGAGCTGGCGGACCGCCTGCAAGCCGCAGGCGCCCCTTATTTCACCGATGTGATGGCGGGTTGAGCTACTCCGCCGCCGCCGGCTTCTCGACCTTATAGATCTCGGCCCCCTGGGTGACGAATTTCTGGCTCATCTCGGCCATGCCGGCTTCGGCATTGGCGGCGTCACGGACCTCGTGACTGATCTTCATGGAGCAGAATTTCGGGCCGCACATGGAGCAGAAATGGGCCAGCTTGGCCCCCTCGGCCGGCAGATGCTGGTCGTGGAAGGCCAAGGCCTTTTCCGGATCCAGCGACAGGTTGAACTGATCCTTCCAGCGGAACTCGAAGCGGGCGCGCGACAGGGCGTTGTCGCGGATCTGCGCCCCGGGATGGCCCTTGGCCAGATCGGCGGCATGGGCGGCCAGCTTGTAGGTGACGACGCCTTCGCGCACATCCTGCTTGTCGGGCAGGCCGAGATGTTCCTTGGGGGTGACGTAGCACAGCATGGCGGTGCCGAACCAACCGATCATCGCCGCGCCGATGGCGCTGGTGATGTGGTCATAGCCGGGGGCGATATCGGTGACCAGCGGCCCCAGGGTGTAGAACGGCGCCTCGCCGCACAACTGGATCTGCTTTTCGACGTTCTTCTTGATCTTGTGCATGGGCACATGGCCGGGACCTTCGATGATGACCTGACAGTCATGGGCCCAGGCCTTGTGGGTCAACTCGCCCAGGGTCTCCAACTCGGCGAACTGGGCGGCGTCGTTGGCGTCGGCGATGGAACCGGGACGCAGGCCGTCGCCCAGGGAAAAGCCCACGTCATAGGCCTTGAGCAATTCGCAGATATCCTCGAAATGGGTATAGAGGAAATTCTCCTTGTGATGGGCCAGACACCACTTGGCCATGATCGAACCGCCCCGGCTGACGATCCCGGTGGTGCGCTTGGCGGTCAGCGGAATATGGGCCAGCCGCACCCCGGCATGGATGGTGAAGTAATCCACGCCCTGCTCGGCCTGTTCGATCAAGGTGTCGCGGAAGATCTCCCAGGTCAGGTCCTCGGCCTTGCCGTCGACCTTCTCCAGCGCCTGATAGATCGGCACGGTGCCGATGGGAACCGGCGAATTGCGGATGATCCATTCGCGGGTGGCATGGATATGCCGGCCGGTGGACAGGTCCATCACCGTATCGGCGCCCCAGCGGATGGCCCAGACCATCTTCTCGACCTCTTCCTCCACCGAGGAGGCCACCGCCGAATTGCCGATATTGGCGTTGATCTTGGTGAGGAAGTTACGGCCGATGATCATCGGTTCGGCTTCCGGGTGATTGATATTGGCCGGCAGGACCGCGCGGCCGCGGGCGATTTCCGAGCGCACGAATTCCGCCGTCACCTCGTCGGGGATATCGGCGCCGAAATCCTCGCCATCGCGCGCCACGGCGGCGGCGGCAGCCAGACCCGCCCGCTTCATGTTCTCGCGGATGGCGACATATTCCATCTCGGGGGTGATGATGCCGGCCCGGGCATAGGCCAATTGAGTCGGCACCTTGCCCGATTTCGCCCGCAACGGCCGCCGCCCGGCGCGGTCGAACACCGGAACGGTGATGCTTTCGCCGGCCTTCAGCCCGTCATCCTCGGGGCGGTGGGCGCGGCCCTGGTAATGCTCCACATCGCCGCGCTCGGCGATCCACCCCGCCCGGATGGCGGGCACGCCGGCATTGATATCGACCACCAGCGCCGGATCGGTGAAGGGGCCGGAACAGTCATAGACCCGCACCGGCGCCTCGCCCGCGCTCGGTTCCAGATCGATCTCGCGCATGGCGACCCGAAGATCGGGCCGTGACCCCTCCACATAGATCTTGCGCGACCCCGGCAGCGGGCCGGAAGTCACCGTGGGGGGAGCGGCGTCAAGCGAAGTGGTATCGGGCATGGTCGTCTCTTTCCTGCATGGTCCATATGCGGGAATCCCGGCGGCAGAGGCGGAAGCGGACGTTCCGATCCCTTCGCCGGAATAACCCGGATCAGGTTCCAAGGGTCGCCGGCTCCAGCGCCGGCCTCTCAGCCCCTGACGGTCGGGGCTCCCCTTCGGAGGGGGAAACAGTGGCGGGCTTGACCCGCCGGAGTCAAGCTCTACAAGACCTTACTTTATTTAGGCTCTATTCGCAATTCGTATTGATGGTTACGCCCCCATGGCGGCGGCGAGGCAATATCGCGGGGTCGGGTCCGGGTGAAGGCCGATGAGGTGGAACCAGCGCAG
>Ga0316222_1000728_pt1 | contig 46960 bp, 43 predicted proteins | sample TBH18011metaG_FD_206008 | JGI IMG/M metagenome (GOLD analysis project Ga0316222, IMG submission 206008) | Freshwater microbial communities from Trout Bog Lake, Wisconsin, USA - TBH18011 | ecosystem: Environmental > Aquatic > Freshwater > Lake > Hypolimnion/Profundal zone | place: USA: Wisconsin... | reverse complement strand
GCGGAAATTTGCCAAACCGTTTCAGGTTGCCGGCGGTCTTTTCCTGCAGTTTCTGGAGCTCGCTGAAAAGCGCATTGTGATCCGGCTTCAAATCCGGCTCCGGCCATGGATGGTCGTGCGCGAGCAGCCGGCGGAATTTTCCATAGCCGTAAAACTTGCCGCGCGCCGCCGACTCGAGCCGCGCCAGTTCCTCGCCGGCGGCGGCAAGGTTTTGCTGAAAATTATTATAGTCCGTCGTGGCGTTGACGAGCGCCTCGTCGCGATGAATTTCCGCCGCCGCCACGCCCTGCTGCGTGCGTTCCTTCCAGATGGCGTCGCACTCGGTGATGGCACCGGTCACGCGCTGGCTGACGGCGGAATGCGCGCGCGTGATGCGCGACTTGCGCTTTTCAAACCGCGATTGGAGCCGGTCTTTCTCCGCCGCCAGCGCGTCCATCGCCTCCACCTCACGCTCAAACGCCGCCGTTTCCTGCGCCTGGTTCTGCGCCTCCACGGCGCTGGCGGCGGCGGCGGACTGGACGCGGAAATCGCTCTCCAATTTTTCTTCGCGCGCGACAAAATCGCGGACGGCACCTTTCAGCGCGTCCAGCAGCGCGAGCATTTCGTTGACACCGGGCTGGCTATTCACATTCGCTCCTTACCTTTTTCAAAAGTTCCTCCAGTTGTTCCAGCACCACGGTCGCGCGGTTGACGTGCGCGGAAAGCTCCACCATGTATTTGCGCTCGAACTCGTCGCTCTTCGCGTCGCGCCAGAAGTTTTTCGTCTCGTCCCACTGGAGCGACAGCTCGCGCGTCAGCCCGATCAACCGGCCTTTGTTTCCGCTCAAATTCATTTCGGCTCCTCCACTTTCACCGGTTCGGCGGCAACCGTTTTTCCGCCGCTTGGTGCGCCGACATTCCGGTAAGCATCCAGCGCCTTGAGCGTCTGGTCAAGATACGCGACGGCGCGCGCCATGTCGCTGGCGAGAAAACCGTGCAGTTGCTCGATCTGTTTCATAAGCGGCGCGGAACGGTTGTCCAGCTCGTTGTCCCAGCGTTTCAAAAGTTTCATCTTGGTTTCCGCCTCGTGGACGGCGCGCTGCGTCCGTTGCACCGCCATCTGCAAGATCGCGGAAGTGCCGGTGGGAATGCTGGAAATGGTCGCGTTGAACAGTTCCTGCTTGGCCTCCTCCAGCCGCCGTTCGCGCCGGCGCAATTCCTGTTCCCAGAACATCCGCTGGTCGTGCTGCAGCCACAGCCGCATGCGCGACATCTCGTTGCCGACCTCCTCCATCACCGGCCGCGCCTGGCTCAGGAACACGATGAGCTGCGCCCGAAAAGTTTCGAGCGCCTCGACCGACGTGATTTGGGCTTTGGCAGACATGGTGAACTCAAAGAAACATTCAACATTCAACGTTCAACATCGAACCGCCAGCGCAACCGCCGATCATCCCTTGGATGTTGGGCGTTGAATGTTGAATGTTCGGTGTTCCCATTTTTAACGCTGGTTGAGATACTCCTCGATGCGCTGCGCCTTGCGGAGCAGATACGGCGTGTGCTCCTTCGACATCTCGACAAATTTTTTCAGCGCCTTCATCGTCTGCTTGAACTCCTCGGCAAACTTCTCGTGCTCCTGATCCGACCAGGTGTCGCCGAGCGCCGCGAACCGCGCGTGCAGCAGGGTCAGCCGGTTTTCGAGGTCGCTGTTGAAGCGCTGCAGTTCCTCGGCGAACCGCCGCACTTTTTCCGGTTCCATGATTGCCTGTGCCATAATTTGCCTTTGGTGAATGTTTCATGCACTATCGCAAAACTTTCAGCATTCCGCAATCTGCCGCTTTAGATGAATTTGCTGAAACGCGAACGGCGCGAACCTGAAGTCCGCGCCGGTTTTCTTTTGGCAAATCAATTAAACCTTTGCAGCCTATATCAAGCTGTTAGGCGGAACATCTATCGCCATAAAACTAAAAGTAGTAACTCCGCTACCACTAAACAAGCTGGCAGTATCAAGCCAACGGAACATACAACTCCAGCGTTCGGCCATCGCCGAATCATCAGAATAGAATTCAACATCAAAATAGCTGGAATGCCGGGGATGTAAATAACCCATAAGCGAAGCGCGCCAATACCGGCATCTGGACTTGTGCAGGCTGACTGAAAGACAACGCCGGAAAATACGACGAAGAGAACGAGCGGCAAAAGAACGCCGAGAAATATCTTGGCAACTGCACCGGCTTTCGGAGTCTCATTTGGTGTGTCTGTCATAATGCGGCGCTCCGCCTAACAATAATTAGTCCCAATTTTATTGGCCTATCAAGTTTTTCGATTGTCGTCATGATTCTTGAAAACAGTGTCGTCCGCAAAAACTTAAAATCAAATGCCGGCATTCCGCCGCCCGACAAAGGCGGCACACTTATTTTAGCTCCGCCGCAATCTGCTCGCCGAGCAGCGCGGCCTCGGCAATCGGCCGTTTGGCGTCCGCGCGCTTCACCGTCTCGTCGCGGAAGGAAACCGCCTTGAGCGAAATCTTGGTGCCGACAATCTCCGCGTGCGCGCCGACCGGACTCTGGCAGCCGCCGCCCATCCCGCGCAAAAACGCCCGCTCCGCCGTCACCGCGTGGAACGTGTCTGCATGGTTCAGCTGCGCCACAATCTTCGCGATGCGCTCGTCGTCCGCGCGAATCTCGATGCCGATGGCACCCTGCCCCACGCACGGCAGCATCACGTCGAGGTCGAGCACCGTCGCCAACAGGCCGTCCGGCACGGCGTCGCCAACGAGCGTGCCGTCGGCGTTGATCTTGAAATTGAGCCGCGTCATGCCCGCGAGCGCGAGGATGGTGGCGTCCAGTTCGCCGCGCTCGGCGACCTTCTGCATGCGCGTGGCCACGTTGCCGCGAATCTCCACGATGTTCAAATCCGGCCGCGCGGCCAGCAGCGACATCTTGCGCCGCGTGCTGCTCGTGGCGATGGTCGCGCCCTTGGGAAAATCCTTCAGCTTCAGGTTGGGCTTAAAACCGCGCAGTGCCTTCTCTTCGGCGGCGCCCGGCTTTAACTTCGCGAGAAACGCCGCGTCGCGGTAAATCAGCACATCGCGCACGTCCTCGCGCTGGGGCGTGGCGGCGAGGATGAGGCTGGGCGGCAGCTCCGTCGGCAAATCTTTCAGACTGTGCACCGCGAGATCCGCCTGGCCGTTGACCAGCGCCACTTCGAGTTCCTTCGTGAAGAGACCTTTCGGCAAACTGGGATCGGTCTTGGCCATCGAGGCTTTCTGCAATTTGTCGCCGGTGGTCTTGATGATCTTCAGCTCGAAGCGCAGCTTGGGAAACGCCGCACGGCACATCGCGGCAATCAGGTTGGACTGCGCGAGGGCGAGCGCGCTGCCGCGCGTGCAGATGACAATCGGCTTTTCAGGCATAAATTCAGGCCACAGATTGGCACAGATGAAACACCGATGGAAAGCAAACAACGCGGCCACCGCATCTACGGCGACGACGACTTCCGGGGGAAGGCAAAACTGAAACCGGCGGCGGGCAAGCCGCTGTGGTTATTAATTTCCCCCACCCCGGCAATGGTTCCTCCAAAATGTTCTTCTGAAAATAGCTTTTTAGGATTTTGTCCGAACTGGAAAACCCACCGCCATTCCCGGCGATGCCACTCCTACCGGAGCTTTATCCATTTTTGATTGGCGAGGCTACACAGATGCCAGTCCTACGCACTCGCCATTTGCACGCATGCCCGGCCCGGCCCGGCGGTGAAGCGAAGTTTCGCGTGTAACTGAGGGATCGGCGGCAGCGTCTAACCGCGCGTCCCGTCCGCCCTGAATCCATTTATGAATTTTTACAAACTGGCGGTGTTCGCGCTGGCGCTTTGGCTGGCATCACCGGCTCCCGCCGCGACGAACCCGGCCGTCACCGTGGCCGAGGATGGCAATTCCTTCGTCCTCGACAACGGCATTGTGGCCGCGCGCATCGCCAGGCGCTCCGGCGATCTGATTTCGCTCAAATATAAAGATCTCGAAATGCTCGATCCGGGGACGCGCCAGCCCGGCTACTGGTCGCACAACGCCTCGCGCGGCCAGCCGGTGGACCGGATCACGATTGACCCGCAAACCAACGGCGGCGAACGCGGCGAAGTTTCCATCAAGGGCATTTCCGGAGGCCAGCCGCTGGGCGGCGGTCCCGGCGGCAGCGTGGTGGCGGACATTGAAATCCGCTACGCGCTCGGGCGCGGCGAATCGGGCGTTTATACCTATGCCATTTTTACGCACCCGACGAATTATCCCGCCACGTCCATCGGTGAGGCGCGTTTTTGCCTGAAGCTCAATGACGGTTTGTTCGACTGGATGACGGTGGACGCGAACCGGAACATGGAGATGATTACCACTTACGATTGGAATCACGGCACGCAGATGAATTTCAAGGAAGGCCGGCGCATGAACACCGGCATTTACCAAGGTCAGGTCGAACACAAATACGATTACTCAGCGAACCAGTTCGACGTGCGCGCGTGGGGCTGGTCGAGCAGCGCCAAACACATCGGCCTCTGGCTCGTGAATCCGAGCGTGGAATACCTGAGCGGCGGGCCGACGAAGTTCGAGCTGTCGTCGCACCGGGACGCGACGTTCAACACGAATAACTTCAAAGCGCCGGCGCCGCCGACGCTGCTGAACTACTGGCGCGGCAGTCATTACGGCGGCAGCATCTGCAACCTTGCCGCGACGGACGCGTGGACCAAGGTCATCGGGCCGTTCCTCATTTATTGCAATGCCGGCGGCGACCACGACGCGCTGTGGCACGACGCACTCGCGCAGGCGGACAAGGAGGCTGGCGCGTGGCCGTTTGATTGGGTCGGCGGCGTGGATTATCCGCACAAGCCCGAGCGCGCGACGGTCAGCGGGAAAATTGTCCTCGACGATCCGGCGGCGCCAGGTCTGGTGATGTCCAACCTGCTGGTCGGCCTCACGGCGCCGGATTATGCGCCGGCGATCATTCCGCGCGGCCCGCGCGCCGGCCGGAGCGGCGGCGGCGGATTCGGCCTGGCCGGCGGCGGTGACGACGAGGCCGCGATGACAAACCAGAATATTTTGGCCAGCGGCGGCACGAATGAGAATGTCACCGGCACCGGCGCGGCGCGCCTGCGCCAAAACCGTCCGCGCGGCGGCGGCGGGTCCGGCGGATTGCCGCGCATCGTGGACTGGCAGAACGATGCGAAGAACTACGAGTTCTGGGTGCGCGCCAACAGCGACGGCAGTTTCACCATCCCGAATGTGCGTGCGGGAAATTATTCGCTCCACGCCATCGCCGACGGCGTGCTGGGCGATTTGACGGTCACGAACATTGTCGTTAGCGCGGGAAAAGATTTGTCGCTCGCAAGCATTGACTGGCGGCCGGTGCGTTTTGGCAAACAGCTTTGGGACATCGGCATCCCCAACCGCACCGGCGCGGAATTTTTCAAAGGCGACCAGTATTTCCACTGGGGCTGGTATCTGCAATACCCGAAGCTGTTTCCGTATGATGTGAAGTATGTCATCGGCCAAAGTGATTTCCGCAAGGACTGGTTTTTCGAACAGGTGCCTTACAACGACAACTCCCACAACGTCACCGGCTCCGGGCGCGGCAGCGCGACGACTTGGACAGTCACGTTCGACCTGCCGGCAGCGCCGCACGGCCGGGCGACGTTGCGGCTGGCGATTTGCGGCGTCGGCACGCGCAGTCTCGCGGCGGACCTGAACGACCAGCCTATCGGCACGGTCAACAACCTTACTTACAACGCCACCATCAATCGCGACGGCATCGGCGGCTATTGGGCGGAACACGATCTGGTATTTGATGCGTCGCGGATGAAGCGCGGAAAAAATGTCCTGGCCCTCACCGTTCCGGCCGGCGGGCTGATGAACGGCATCATCTACGACTATCTGCGCCTGGAACTGGACGAGCACGCCGCGCCGCCGAAGCCATAAAAAACCGTCCCGGATTTTTGGAAATCACGGGACGGCGGTTGCGAAAGAAAAAATTATTCCGGCAGCTTTAGCAATACCTCAGAAGTCGCCGGCTGGCCGCCCGCGCCCACGGCGGCGCGGATTTTCTTGATGTCGTCGCCCGTGACTGGCGGAGCGTGGTTGCCCCAGGAACTGCGGATGTAGGTTAGCACGGCGGCCAAGCTGTCATCCGGCAGCGCCGCACCCATCGCGGCCATGTTCAGACTCCATTCCTTGCCGGCGACCTGGACCGGTCCCGCCAGCCCCGCCAGCGGGATGTGCGCGAGCCGGTTCACCCCCTTGGCAACCACCCATTCGGAACCAGCCAACGGCGGCGCCTGGCCGGGCTTGCCCAATCCGTCCGGGCCGTGACAAATGCCGCAGACCGCCTCGTAAGTTTTTTTGCCGCGCGCCAGCTCGGCCGCCGCGCCGGATTGCGGCTGGTAGGCACCCAGATTTTCCGTGCTGTTGTAAGGCGCATAAACCTTGGCGTCAAACCAGCCGCTGTGCCGGTCAAAATAAATGCCGCCGAGGAACAGCAGCACCAGCGTCACCACAATGATCCACATCGGCGCGGCGGAACGCGTGGCGGCCGGCTCGCCGGCGGTGGGAACGGAACAGGCTGGGCATTCGTCGCTCATTATTTTGCGGCAGGAGTGAACGGCGCCTCGTAAAGCGGCACGTTGGCCTTGAGGCTCAAAAGATAGGCGGCCAACTGCTTTGCCTCCGGCTTCGGCACGATTTCATAACCATCGGCGGCAGCAAATTCTTTTGGCAGGTTCAACGCGTCCGGCGACGGCGTCGCGCCGATTTTGCGGAGTTCAAACAGAAATTTAAACGATGGCATGGTCGAGTTGGGCGTGATGGATTTCGGCGCGTAAAGGTGCGACAACTGCCAGTTGGCGTCCGGCGCGCGGACGCCGATGTTCGCGAGGTCGGGGCCGGCGCGCAGACTGCCGAGTTGCACCGGCTGGTCGTAAAGATAATCCGCCGCGACGCTCAGCCGGGAACCCCAGCCGCGCGCGATGTCCGCGCCGGTGGCGATGATACCGGTCTCGGACTTGACGCCGACAGCCTTCAAGCGGTCGGCCATTTCGGTGGCGATGTCTTTGTCGGTGCAGGTCAGCAGCGTCTTGGGCAAGCCGCCGTTCCAGCCGTTGAGGCTCGTGGCGATGGCGTTCGTGTAATCCGCCAGTTCCGGCAGCACAAACAGCGACTTCATGAAATCAACGAAGTCCGCCGGCTTCTGGACGCCGAGGCTGGTCAACGTGACTTCAAAGGCGGCTCCGGTCTGGCGCACCTGTTCGGAGTGGCACGCGGCGCAGCCGTAGGCGCGATAAACCTGCAGACCGAGCGTCGCCTCGCCGGTGCGTTGGAGCGGCCAGTTGTCGGTGGATTGCAAAACGACGGTCTGCTTTGCGCCGCCGAGCTGCAATACCGGCGCGAGGACAAATCCGCACCAGGAAGCACCGAGCGCCACGAAGGCGGCGATGAAAACGGAGACGCCGGTCTTCACGATTTCACCTCCGAGGTTTCAACGGTTTCAAGCGGCGACTTGAGGTAGGCAACCACGGTTTTGGCGATGCCGAGTTTCCACTGGATCGTCATGATGAAAATGTTCGCGGCAAATAAAATCGCGCCGAGCAATACGAGTAACTGGCCGGTGGTGCTGACGCGCAGGAATTTCAGTGCGGCGGAATTCGCATCGGCAAAGGCAATGCTGGGGTCAGCCAGCTTCTCGCCTTGCACGACTCCGGCGATCACCAGCGGCACGACGAACAACAGCACGCCGATCATGGTGAGAAAGAAATGCGCCTTGGCAAATTTCGGCAAAGGCAGCGGCTTGCCCATGACTTGCGGCAGCAGTTCGTAAATTGCGCCGAACAAAATCATCGCCGCGAAACCCAGCAGTTGCAGTTGCGTCTGCGCCGCGCCGAACCAGGTGAAGTCCAGGATACGGCTGTATTGCGGGCACGCGGCGGACACATAAAGGATTCCCGAAGCGATGAAGCTCATCATGCCGAACTTGATGAAGCAAAACGCCCCGCCTTTGCACGAGACGCAGGCGCCGCAGACGGTTTTGACCGTGACAATTAAAATCGCCAGCAGCGGCACGAGCGTCAACGCCATCGCCACGCTGCTCAACGTCGGCAGCCATGCGGGAACCGGCGCGCCTTGCGGAATGCCGCACCACGTTCCGAAAAAGATCAGCGTGAGAAACCCGAACAGCGCGTAGCCGGAACTGGCGAGCGGCCGGCCGGCGATTTTCGGCAGGAAATAAAAGGCGATGCCGACGCCGACGAGCACGAGCCAGACGAAAACCAGATTGTTCGCAAACCACCAGCCGATGATGGGTTGCACGACGCCGCGCGGAACCTGGTTGGAATTGAGAAACAGATTGGCCGTTGAATAAATCCACGGGAACCACAGCAGCGCGGCGAACAGAAACCAGTGCGACGGATAAAGGGATTTTTCACTGCGCCAGCCGAACGTGGCCGCCGCCGAAACGGCGATGAGCAGGAACGCGGCGAATAAAATCACTGCCGCCGCGCGCGGATATTCCAGCCAGGTGTGGCCAGTGCTGGCACCGAGCAGAATTCCGGCCGTGCCGATGAAGACACCGAGATGCCAGAGGTTCGCCGCCACGACCGGCACGAGCGGCAGCGCCAGCGGTTGCCGGCTCAACCGCGCCAAAATCCAGAGCATCACGCCGAGCGCAGCCGGAATGCAAAAGCCGTAGAGAATGGCGTCGTTCGCCGCCGGCGCCACGCGGCCGTAGGTCATCAGCGGACAGCCGCCGAGAAAATCCGGCGCGTGAAACTTGATGCCGGCGATGAGGCCGAGCACCAGCCCGACGACCAGCCACACCGCCGCGCCGCCGAACAGCGCCAGCAGCGGCACGCACAACGAGTCATTGAGCTCGCGGTCGCAGGAAGTTTTTGTCTCGGTCGGGTTCATTCAAACGATTCGGTTTTGACGGGGGCGACGGCCTTTTCGGCGCGGCGGTTCAGGTCGGCGCGCGCGGCGGCCGGGTCTTGCCACTTCTGCGCGGCGAGCGCCATTGCGGTTTCAATCGGCAGGCGGATGATGCCGCGCTTGGCGTCAATCACCGCCGCGTGGTTCAGGGAAATTTCTTCCGCCGCGCGGATTTCTGCCAAAGCCTTGCTCCGCTCGGCGGCGCGGTCGGCGTCAATGGCCGGAGCCAGCACCGTCAGTTTGATGGCCACGGCCGCCACGGCAAAAATCACGCTGGCGAGGATCAGGCCGATGGCGGCGGCGGAAGCGCGGTTGACAGTCGAGTAATTCATCGGGCACCTCCGGCGCGGACTTCGGTGAGGTCTCGGACGGTGTTCTGGCTCACGCCCATCGCTTCGAGCAGGCGCGGGTCGCGCTGCGGATACGGCGGATGGGAATTGAATTTGCACAGGAAAATTTTCGCCAGAAACCCGCCCATGAACAGCAGGCAGCCGAGCGGCAGCCAGAGCCAGCGGAGCGGATAGCCGTTGGGGTGCAGCGCCGGAAAAATGTTGAACGCCAGGTCGAGCGCGTGCATCAGCCAGATCCACAGGCAGACGGGAATGATGACTTTGAAATTCATTTTCACCTTCTCCGGCAGCAGGATGAAGAACGGAATGAAGCATTTTCCGAAAATCAGGATCAGGCTCAACGTCCACCAGTTGCCGCGCTCGCGGATGAGATACCAGAAGGTCTCCTCCGGCATGTTGGCGTTCCAGACGACGAAGTATTGCGCGAACTCGGTGTAGGCCGAGAACAGCGTGAAGCCGAGCAGCAGCACGCCGATAAAGTAGAAATAATTTTGTTTCATCACCGGCGCGATAATCCGCTGCCGGAGCAAAATGGCCGCGATAACGTAGACCGTGGCCAAACCAATCCACGCGCAGTCAGAGAAGAAATAGACGCCGTAGATGCAGGAGAAAAACTGGTAGGACGTGGCCTTCATCCAGAGCACGCCGGAAAACGTCAGCGTCAGCGCGAAGGCAACAATGCCCCAGCCGGAATGGAAACGCAGCTTGCGCGTGCATTCAGCCGCGCCGGTTTTGTCCTGTTCCAGCGAGAGCGAGCACAAACGTGACGTGAGCAGCCACCAGATGCCGAAGAAGACCGCCGACGTGACCCAGAAACCAGGCGTGGTGAACACGGGCAGCTTGGCGGCGACCAGATTGTTAGTCGCCGCATCCAGCGTCATCCATTTGTAAATCTTCGTGCCAAGCAGGCCGACGGGCAGAAACAAAATCGCCAGCCACGGGAACAGCAGCGACGCCAGATGTTCGCAGAAACGGCGGATGCCGACCGACCAACCGGCGTCCGTCAGGTGATGAACCATCACCAAAAACAACGCGCCGAGGGCGATGCTGTAATAAAACATGAATGCCAGCAGCCAGGAGAAGCCAAATTCACGGAGATCGTTGTGCCGACAGCTCAACGCCGCGCCGGCCACCGACAAAATCCCGCCGACGACCATCAGGACGGACGGCAGCTTGCGCCAGCCGGACAAGTCCAGCGGCGGCGGCAGATGCTTGGTGTCGTGGCTCATATTATTTCAATGCGGCCGATTGCTCGGCGGACAAATCGTTCGTCGTGCCCAGCCAGCTCAATTGCAGCGCGCGCAGATACGCGATGACCGCCCAGCGATCTTCGGTCGGCAGCAGCGGGCCGGCCGCGCCCATCAAGCCCTTGCCATAAGTGACGGTGTTAAAAATTTCGCCGTCGGCCATTTCGACGATACGCTGGTCGTGCAAATTCGCCACCGCCGGCATGACACCGATTTTTTTCGTGATGCCGTTGCCATCGCCAAGGCGTCCGTGACACGGTGAACAATAAATATCGAAGCGCTCGCGGCCTCGTTGCAGCAGTTCAGCGTTCACGACGAGCGGGTTGGTTTCCACAAAATTCGTCGTGCCGGTGACGCGGCCGGTGTTCACGGGCGAATCTTCGAAGCGATAGACCGCGCCGCTCGCCGTCTCGATTGGCTGGCTGCGCGCGACCGTTCCCGCCGGCGGCAACTGCGAGCTAAGGCCGTTCGTGAAAAAATGAAACGGCTCCTGCGGCCGCAGCTTGGCCTGGCGATCCATGTCGGGGAACAGTTCAAACGGCGGCTTGCGCATCAAGCTGCCCTGCAAGCCGAGCATCCCGAACATCGCCGCGCCGATGGCCGCGCCGATCAATAAAATGGAGATGATGACTCGCATTAGTCTTTGTCCTCCACGATTTCGACGTGCGTGCCGCCGAGGGATTCCAACAGCTTCTTGGTTTCCGTGGCGCAGAATTTTTCATCCTGCGCGCCGATGACGAGAATAAATTTATCGCGCGAGACGAGCGCAAACCGTTTTTGATCCAGCAGCGGATGATGCAGGCGCGGAAGCTGGTTAAGACCGAGCATCCCGATGAGCGCGCCAATCGCGCCGCCCATGATGAGCATGATGTAGGATGGCACAAAAGTCATCGGCACGCTGAACATCGGTTTGCCGCCGACGATGAGCGGATAGTCAAACGCGTTCGTGAACCAGATCAGGCCGGCGACGTTGAGAAACATGAACGCGCCGCCCGCCAGCGCCACCCAGCCGACGAGCGAGTTGCCGAGCTGCATGACCTTGTCCATGCCGTGAATCGGAAACGGCGTAAACGCGTCCCATTTGCGGTAGCCGGCGTCGCGGACTTTTTCCGCCGCGTGCAAAATGGCCGCCGGCGAATCAAATTCGGCAATGAGACCGTAAACTTTTTCGCTCATTGGTGGTCTCCCTTCTTCGCGCCGCCGAGCGGATGATGCGGGTCGGCTTCGGGCATGACGCCCTTCACTTCGGAGATGGCGATCACCGGCAGGAATTTCACGAACAGCAGATAGAGCATGAAAAACGCGCCGAGCGTGCCGACGTAAAGGCCGATGTCCCAGATGGTCGGCATATACTTGCCCCAGTTCGCCGGCAGGAAATCCTGATACAGCGAGCCGACCACGATGACGAAACGTTCGCTCCACATGCCACAGTTGATGAGCAGGCCGATGATGAACAGCGCCCAAAGATTGGAGCGGATTTTTTTGAACCAGAGCAGTTGCGTCACGCAGACGTTGATGCCGATGAGCATCCAGCCCATGATCATGTAGGTGTGGCCGAAGAGGCGGTGGCCAAACACCCAGCGCTCATACGGGTCGCCGCTATACCACGCGATGAAAAATTCCATCAGGTAGATATAGTCAATGATCAGGCCGCTGACCAAGGCGAGCTTTGCCACCGTGGCAATGTGGCTCTTGGTGATGATGTTTTCCAGACCGCACAGCTTGCGCAGCGGAATCAGCAGGACCAGCATCATGCCGAAGCCGCAGAACACCGCGCCGATGACGAAGTAGAGCGGGAAAATTGTGGCATGCCAGCCCGCGATTTGCGCGGTGCAGAAGTCCAGGCCGACGATGGAACTCACGGTGAACACCAGCAGCGTGCACAGGCCGCAGAGGACGACGTAGGCTTTTTCGTAGTGATGCCATTGCCGAGCCGAACCGGTCCAGCCCATCGCGAGAAAACTAAAAATTGTTTTGCGAATGCGCGTCGTCGAACGGTCGCGCAGCACGGCGAAGTCGGGGATCATCCCCATGAACCAGAACAGGGACGAAACGACCAGATAGGTGTTCACCGCGAACACGTCCCACATCAACGGCGAACGGAACTGCGGCCACAAATCATTTGAGTTGGGCACCGGAAACATGAACCAGTCGAACCACGCACGGCCGACGTGGATCGCGGGATACAAGCCGGCCATCATCACGGAGAAAACCGTCATCGCCTCGGCCATGCGGCCGATCGTCGTGCGCCAATGCTGCTTCGTCAAAAACAGCAGCGCGGAAATCAGCGTGCCGGCGTGCGCGACGCCGACCCACCAGATGAAGTTCACAATGTCCAGACCCCACATCACCGGATGATTGTTGCCCCAGACGCCGACGCCCGTGAACACTTGATAAAACAGGCACGTCGGGAAAATAACCGTGGCGGCGAACGCGGCCGGGATGAAGACAATCCACCACCAGATCGGCGTCTTCGCTTCGGCGAACGCGGACAGCTTGTCCGTCAGCACGCCCAGGCTGGGCTTGCCTTCGACGACCGGCGCGCGGCCGAGCTCCGCCGGCGGCGCCAGCCGCTTCAACTCTTCCAGATTGAGCGCGGAGCCGTCCATTAGCTGTTTCCTTTCTTCGTGAGGCTGGCGTGGTCGTATTCTTCCGTGCTGAACGGATCATGATAATCCGGCATCGCGGGATTCGGATTGCGGATGCGCGCCAGATACGTAGTGCGCGGCTTCGTGAGCAATTCACCAAAAACGGAATAATTCTGCGGCAGCAATTTCAGTTTCGACACCGAACTGTCCGGGTCGCTGACATCGCCGAACGTAATTGCGCCAGCCGGACACGCTTGCTGGCAGGCCGTTTTCGGCACGGTGCCCGCCGCTTCGGAAAGACGCACGTTGTCGCTCGCGCCGGCCTTGGCCTTTTGCGAAATCTTCGCGTGCTCGATGCGCTGCGTGCAGTAAGTGCATTTCTCCATGACACCGCGCATCCGCACGGTCACGTCGGGATTTTTCGACAGCTTGATCAAATCCCATTCGTCTTCCGAGCGCATGCCGCTGTTCGGATCCTTCCACCAGCGCAGCAAATCCCATTCGCCATCCGTCTTGTGCGTGAGCGTCGTGGAATAAAATGTTCCCTTCAACTCTTTCAAGGGGCGCTTGTTGAAGTCGAGATAATTAAACCGGCGAACCTTGTAAGGGCAGTTGTTCGAGCAATAGCGCGTGCCGATGCAGCGGTTATACGCCATCACGTTCAAGCCTTCCTGGTCGTGGACGGTCGCGTTGACGGGGCAGACGCTTTCGCACGGCGCGGCTTCGCACTGCTGGCACAGCATCGGCTGGTTCACCGCCTGCACATCGTCAATCCACTCAGCAAACTGCTGGTTCTCGTCCGTCTGGTTTTCGTCCGCCCTCGGATCAAAAATACTCCGGTTGTCCTTCCGCTTGGGATCGCTGGTGAAATACCGGTCAATGCGCATCCAGTGCATCTCGCGGCCGCGCAACACCTGATCTTTGCCAACAATCGGAATGTTGTTCTCGCTCTGGCACGCGAGGACGCAGGTGCCGCAGCCGACGCACGCGTTCAGGTCAACGGTCATGCCCCACTGGTGCAAGGCCGTCTTCTTCGCCTCGTCGAGCGGGTTTGGGTAAAGCGACTGGACGACGGGCGGTTCGACACCGTGAAATTTTTCCTGCGCGAACGTCGGTTCCTTGATGAACTCTTCCAGATTTGCTTCGCGCACGGCCGGCCGGCCTTCCATGCTCCAATGATGCTGCGTGCAGGCCAGCGTGTAAGTCTCACCGGTCTTCTTCACCGTCGCGCCGGTCTCGATATATTTGCCGCTGAAAATCTTGTAGGCGTTGAAGCCGACGCCCGTGCCGACGCGCCCTGCCCGCTCGCGGCCGTAACCGAGCGCGAGGCCGAGCGAATAATCCGCCATGCCAGGCTGCGTCCAGATGGGGCCGGAAACGGTTTTGCCGTTCAACGAAATTTCCACGATGTCGCCATTCGCCACACCGAGTTCCTTCGCCGTCTTGCGGCTGACGAGCACGGCGTTGTCCCACGTCATCTTCGTGATGGGATCGGGCAGCTCCTGCATCCAGCCATTGTTCGCGTAACGGCCATCGTCCACCTTCGCATCGCGGAAGAAAATAACCGCAAGACTGTTTGTGCTGGACGAAGATTTGACGGAAACAGAACGCGGATCGCCCGTCACGTCCCACACAGACTTTTCCAAGGAAACATCAGCCGATTGAATTGATGCTCCGGCCGAAAAACCATTGAATAAAAACTTTTTCCATGCTTCTTCCGAACCTGAAAAAGTTGCACGAACAATTTCGTATGGATTTGTCTGTGATTCACTGGCAAGACGAGCGAGAAACTCTAATTCAGTCAGACCACGAAACAGCGGCTGAATCAAAGGTTGAACTGGGACTATCGTTCCGTCGCCGGTCTCCGCATCGCCCCAAGATTCGAGATAATGTGCCGCCGGAAAATTCCAATCGGATTTTTCAGCCGTCTCGTCTTCATAATAACCGAAACGAACGACCGTCTTCGGTTTTGCTGTCCAATTCAAATTGAAAGCGGGATTTCCACCGAGAACGACGAGCGTGTCTGTTGCAGAAGCATCAAAGTTTTTGAAGTCCACGCCCGCCGGTTTTGTCGCGGGCAACATTGAAACTGTTTTACCAATGTTTCCTAGCAGCGAGTTAATCGCGTTCGCGAGCAAATGAACAGCCATTGGTTGACGCTGGCCAGCGACAACGAGTGACTGACCTTTATTTGCAAATAAATCTTTTGCACATTCAGTTACCCATTTGGAAATTCCCAACTTTGAATCCTCACCGGTTGGCAGCGCGGCCAAATTCGTGCCGCTTTCTGCAAATGATGAAATCACGACAGCGAGATACGCCATTAAATCTGGCGCTAACCGCAACCGATGATCTGCAGCCGCACCCGTCAGCGTGAACAGCGATTCCACCGCGTAAAGCCGGCTCATGCCGTCGCCTGCCTTGCGGCCGGCGGCAAATTTGCGGATGTGGTTGTGTGCGTCGTCTTCGACGCCCAGAAAATCACAATCCAGCGACAGGATGACTTTCGCCTTGTCGAAATGGAAAACCGGCTTCACCGGCTGGCCGAACGCCTGCGTCGCCGCGCGCTGGTGGATGCCGGAATCAATCGCGTCGTAGGTGAACCACTGCGACTTCGGAAATTTGTCCGCAATGATTTTTTGCAGCCGCGCGCGTGAAGGCGACGTGCTGCTTTCGGCAAGAAACGCCAGCCCTTCGCCGGAGTTCGCCGCAAATTTCTTGGAAAGCTCGTCGAGAAAACCCAAAGCTTCGTCGCTGGAAACTTCTTTGCCGTCGTGCTTGAAATGGCGAGCGCGGTCCACGTCGTAAAGGTCGAGAATGGAAGCCTGCGCGTAACGGTCGGTGCTGCCGTTGCTGCCGGGGAACAGCGCGTTGCCCTCGATCTTGACCGGCCGGCCTTCGTAGGATTTGACGACCAGCGGAATCGCGCCGGTGCGCGTGGGCATGGCGGTCGCAAAATACTGCGCGTCGCCAAAAGTATAGTTGTCTTGCTGCTTGCCGAACGGCTCCAGATGTTCTTCCGGCCGGCGGCAGCCCGCGCCGAGCGTCGCGATGCCGGCGAACGCAAACGACGCCGACATGATCTTCAGGAAATTGCGGCGGCTCGATCCGTCCTCCACCAGCTCGCTCGCGCCGACCGGAAATTCGCGGTGCAGCCAGTCCTTGAACTCCGGCGTTTCCGCCAGTTCGTCCAGGCTGCGCCAGTAACGGCGGCCAGTCGTCGGTGCGGATGCGTAATTTAAAATCTTTTTCATCGGTGACAGGCCGAGCAGCTTTGCAGCGATTCCACCTTCCAGTCGTGGACGAACTTCTTCCCATTCACGTCCTGCAAATGTTCGGCTTCGGCGGCATTGGTGCTCCACTGCCAGTCGAGCTTCGTGACCTTGTCCGTCGGGCGGATGTGCGCCGCCGGGTCGCGATGGCAATCCAGGCAGAAGCTCATGCTCATGGATTTCACCTCGCGCACTTCATCCATCTGATCCACACGGCCGTGGCACTCGACACAACTGATGCCGCGCGTGACGTGGACGGAATGGTTGAAATAAACATAGTCCGGCACGATGTGCACCTGCACCCACGGCACCGGCGTGTTGTTGGCCGCGCTGTCGCGGACAATTTGCAGGCGCAAATCATCCTTCAACACCTGGTTGTGGCAGTTCATGCAGGTGGACGCGCCGGGGAGATTTGAGAACCAGGATTTTTCAACGCCGTTATGGCAATAGCGGCAGTCCACACCGAGCTGTCCCGCGTGAATTTTGTGGGAAAACGGCACCGGCTGCACCGGCTGATAACCGGCGCGGGTGTATTTGGGCGTGAGATAAATCGTCACGCCCGCCGCCACGCCGGCACCGGCCAGCGCGGCGAAAACGCCCAGCACCAGCGGCAAACTGTTTGTCCACTTCGGAAAAATCACTGAGTTCTAAAAATTAAATCCTCTACCAATCAAAAGTTGTTTGGCTAACAACAAAATCGAGGCCGTGTTTTAACAACTGCCCGCCACATTCGCAAGAAAAGTTTGTGAAAAATTTCACTTGGCGGCGGGCGGGCGCAATTGACCCGGCGCGACTGGGCGGGCAGCGCCACGCTCGGCCTGAGCAATGTAGTCGGTCAACCAGCGCCAGACCAACCTTCAACACCGCCGCCGAACTCTCCCGCCGCACACCCGCCACCACCCTGCTCTTCAACTACCTCGGCAATTTCAGCGAGGCCAACGGCGAGCAGAGCGCCAACAACGAGCGCATCAACGGCAGCTACGACCTCCGCCTCAACAATGACTGGTTCGTGCGCCCCGCCCTGTTTGAAGTCTAGCACGACCCGCTGGCCAACATCGCTTACCGCATCACCGCCGGCGCGGGCGTCGGTTACTATGTCTTTGACCAGACCGGGCTGGAGTGAACGCTGTTCGTCGGCCCCGGCTACCAAGACACCCGCTTCGCCAACGTCGAGACCAACGAAAGCGGTTACGCCGACACGCCCGCCGGCGTGCTCAATTCCAAGTTCAAGACCGACATCACCGACCGACTGGCCTTCATCCAAAACTGGCAGAGCATCCTCACCGACCACGCTTCCGGGCAATACACCCATCATGCCATCACCACGCTCGAGTTCGAGATCAAGCAATGTCCCCAAACCAAGGCCAATGGTGACATCCCGGAAAAGAGCGACCTCTACCTGAACGTCGGCTGGGGCGTGCGCTTTTGATGAATCTGGCGCGGGCGCGAACAACCCAGCCAGCCAGCGGGAGCGGGCGGGCCAGATTTCTCTCCCAGGCGAGATAATTTTTATAAAAGCGGACTCCGCATTTGCATCCGGCCAAAGTTGTGTCAAAGTGATTTTATGGCAAGTCATTCCAGCGCCAGACGCAAACGCAGCCCCTCATGGCATCAAAGGCAAATGCGCTTCTTCACCGTGGCGGGCATGGTGGTGCTGGTGGTGCTGGTGGCGGCAATCCTTTGGTTCATCAACCGACCGGTGCTGGCCGGGCAATAGGCCAAAAAAAATCGCCCGGGGATTTTGCCACCTTGCCCCGGGCAAAGGCCGGCCAGTTTTCTTCAAGTGACTTGGATTTTGTGAGCCGACCAGAAAACCATTGCCCGGTTGCGTGCTGGTTTCAACCGGCCCGCAAAAAAAGTTGATGATTGATGGATCTATACGACTTCACATAAAACCAAACGGCGCGAAGAGGTTTCTTCGCGCCGCAGGTGTATTTCAACACCGCAGTCTTGACCGTTCATGGCGAGACCATGCGGTAGAACTGCTGGCCGTTGCCCGGCGCCACGGAGTTGGTATAGGCAAAGGAGGCGTCGGCCCCGAACGGGTTCGTGGCCACCGGCGTCCAGCCGGCCATCGGCGTGGCCAGGTTTGTGGAAACCAGCACACGATAAGTGGCCCCCGGCGTGCCGTTGGTGCCGGCGAAGATGAGTTGGCCGCCCTGCACATAAACCTTGCCGATAAACGGCGGGTTAGTGACGGTGACGGTGGCGGAACCGGCGACATAGAATATCATGGCGCCCACCTGCCCTTCGGTGGTGGCCGAACCATTAAAGGTTCCCGAAACGGTGCCGTTGACGTCCGAGGTCGCGGTGCCGAGATATTGCATCGTATTGGTGCCCGGGCTGGTGACTGATTCGGCCGTCGTCAGGGCATTGGTGGCGCCGGCCCAGACGACGTTCGCCCCCTTGCCCGTGCCGTCCCAGCCATAGCAGGCCCACAGGCCCACCGGCAGGTTGGTCTGCAAACCGGTCAGGCTGAAGCCTGCCGTGGCGCCGGCTGAAGTATAAAGCCCGTCCTTGTCCAGCGTCGAACCGGAGCCGCCACCGTTGTAAGCCTTGATGTTGGTGCAGACCAGCGTGTAGGGGCTCCCGCCGGCGTTCGAGACGGTCATGTTTCCGGCGGCGCCGCCGCCGGCATAAAGCACCTTGGTGAAACCCGCCGGCGCGGGGACGGTGGAGCCGCCCGGCCCGTAGTCCAGCGATATCATGACCTTGGAAACGACAGCCACGATGCGGGTGTTGGTGACCGTGACACTGAACTCGTCGGTGGTGACATAGGTCAGCGTGTTGGTGCCGGCCACGCCGGTGTTCACCGAGCCGGAGGTGGTGACGGGCAACACATTGCCGTAGCAATCGGCACCCACGGCGCCGGGATCGGTGAAGCTCGTCCCGACCATGATGCTTATCGGGCTGCCGCCGTTGAGGGTGATGGTGGGTGGGCGGATTTCCTGCGGAACCGACTGCGGGCCGTTGGTATTTTCCGTGCCGGGATTGTTGTAAGCGGCCAGCACCTCCGCATCCGATAGGGCGCGGCTATAGATCTGGGCGTCGTCAATCAGCCCTTGGAAATAGCGGGTCAGGCCCCATCGTCCCAGTAGCAGCGGGCCGGTGCCGGAGAAGGGCTGATGGTTGATGGAGAACTTATCCACCTGACCGTTCACAAATAGCACCTGTTCATAGTTGGTTCCCACATGGTGAAAGCGCCAGGCAATGTGCGTCCATTGGCCGGTCGGCACGTTGGTGATGCCGGTGGTGGAGTCGCCGTAAAAATCCATGTAAGCCTTGGAGCCGCGCAGCAGCAGCTGCAAGCCCTGGTGCGGCGTGGTGGAATCGGTGCCGAAGACCGACTGATCGTTGCCGTTAGCCGGGTTGACCCACGCCATGGCGGTAAAATCATTACTGCACAGCCCCATGTTGACGGCGGAAGGAAGCTGGGCGTAGGTGCTGTTGTTGAACGAGATTGAGTTGGTGGTGCCGGTGCGGGCGCCGGTTTGGCTGAATACCGGCGCACCAATCCAGGTGCCGTCATTGTGGTTGGGCGATGAGTCCGGTGCCACCGTCCCGCTGGCTTCATCCAACCGGTAATGGCCGCTGAGATACGGGACATAGAGCGAGATAGTGACCTGGTTGGACGAGGTCAGCGCCGAGTCATTCGCGGTCAGTTGCAGGACATAAGTGCCGGCTGAACTAAATGTGGCGGTGGTGTTGGTCTGGGCCGCGTTGCCAAAAGTCACCGTGCCCGGCCCGCTCACTTTGGTCCAGAGCGAGGTGACCAGCGAGGGCGGATTCGGGTTGCCGTCGTCGCTGACATAGCCCGACAAACTAACCGTGGTGTTGGTGTAGTTGACCACCTGGTTTGCGCCCGCGCTGACGACCGGCGCCTTGTTGCCCACCGGGAAGATGGCCAGGCCGTTGGTGTTCTCATAGCCGGGGTGCTGGTATTGGTAGAGGATTTCCACATCCGTCAAGGCGCGACCGTAGATTTGCGCATCGTCAATCAGGCCGTTGAAATAACGGGCACTGTTTAGATTGTTAGTTGAGCCAAGTCCAACGGAACTGCGGCCGATGAGGATGGGGGCCAGGCCGCCAAAGGGCGCATGCCCGCCGTCAAAGGAGTCGAGCTGGCCGTTGATGAAAATCGCCTGCTCGCCGTTATGATAGCGCCATACAATGTGCTGCCAGCCGTGGTTGGTGATGGCTCCCACGCCTACCGAGTCGTCCGCGTAAAAACCGAAATAGACCTTACCGCCCTGGACCATCAGTTGCAGTCCCTGGTCGGGTGCGGTGCTGTCCGTCCCGAACACCGGCAGCGAGCCGTTCGCGTTGGCCGGGTTGACCCACGCCATCGCGGTGAAATCGCCGAGCATGCCGAGGGTGTAACTGTAAGGCAGCGCCACATAGCTGTTCGTGCCGTTGAACAGCACGGCATTGGTGGTTATCGGAAACGCGCCCGGCTGACCCAGCGTGGGGTTATAGTAAGTGCCATCGTTGTGATTGGTGGTTGCATCGGCGGCGGTGCTCCCGGACGTTTCGTCCAGCCGCCAGTGTCCGAGCAGATAGGAACCATTAGTCGAGGCGGACGGCGGCGTCTGCGCCATGAACGAGAAGATGTAAGGCGTGCCGAGCGTGGCCGAGTCATCCACCGAGGAAGCTGCGGCTGGAATGGTCACCGTGTAATTCTGGTTCACTTGAACGGTGCCCGTGATGCTGAAGACCGCCACCTGGCTGTTGGTTCCCGAAATCAGGCTCAGCCCGCTCACGCCCGGCCCGCTGATGGTGGCGGTGCTTAAGGTGGCGACATCCACGTTGGTGCTGAACACCACGGCGACCTGGGTGACCGGCGGGGCGACATTGGTGATGCCGTTGACAGGCGAAGTCCCGATTACTTGGAAGCCGGAACCCGCCGCCGTCAGCAGGTTGGTGGCGCGAACCAACGCTCCCGGCCCAACCAAGACCTGGCCGAGCACCACGTTGTTGCTGTAGATGTTGGCAAGCTGGTAGGTGCTGCCAGGATTGTAGATCGCATAAGAGTATTCCAGCCGGTTGCTGTTGTAATAGATCTGGCTGCACGGCAGGCTGGCGTGCCAGTTCCACAGGATGGAACCCAGCAGGCGGTTGGCGTGCGTGTTGTAATAAGTCAGGCCCGCCACCGCGTTGTCCGTGGCGATGGGATCGCCGCTGGCCCAATACATGTCCAGCTGCGACGCCACCCAGCCGGGATTGAACAGTTGCACATAACCCAGGATGTCGTCGCCCAGGCCCGCGCCCATCTGGCTGATGGTGTTGGTGAAGGTGGGGACGTTCCAGTTGGTGCTGGACGACCAGACATTGCGGACCGCCATCATGTTGGTGTATTGGTAATTCGAAAAGGTCGGGTCCTGCACCAGATAGTTAAGGCAGGCGCTCGGCTGAATCCAATGGATGCCATATTCCCAGGCCGGGTCGCCGCTGAAATAAGTGGCCCACGCCTGGCCGCTGTCAAACAGGATGCCCGACTGGTATGACCGGGCGTGGGTGTAGGGGTCAACATAGTTGGTGGAGAAATTTCCGCTAGCCGCCCCGTCGCGCCAGCCATAATAATTCTCGTAATACTCCAGCTCCGCCTGCGTCTCCATGGAGTAGCCCATCGCGCCACAGGCCGCCATGTTGGTGTTGCCTAGCACATTGCCCAGCAGGAACTGCCCCACCCACGACTGGATGCCTTCGGAGCTGGACTCCTGGTTGTTGCCGCCGGGCGAACTCGTGCCGCCGGCGTCCGAGTGGCCGCACCAGATGTCAAAGGTGCGCAGGAATGGGAAATTCGTGTCGCTGCGGTCCCAGTTGGCGTATTGCTTACAGACCAGCGTGGCCATGCCGCCATAGTTCGTCACGAACTGTTTGTCCTGCATCCCCAGCAACGCCGAGGCCATCGTGAAGTAACCATAGTGGAAATGGTTGTCCGTGAAATTGTAGGAGTAGTAGCTGGAGTCGAAACCGATCAGCGCGCCCCAGCTCGGATAAGCGCCGAAGAAATGCGCCGTCTCGCCCGGCGTCCAAGTGAACCAGTCGCTCAGGGCATTATGCAGCGTCTGTTGCAGCGTGGCGGCTTCCGGCCGGCCCATCTGCGTGGCGAAGTTCAGGTATTGGCCGTAGCGCCACAGGTCAATGCCGCCGAAATAAGTCTCGTTGCCATAATTCGTCTGGCCGGCACGCAGGCTGACATAGAGACCCATGCGCGAAGGATTATAATCGTTGGTCAGGCCCAGTTGGATTGGCGCGGGCAGGACCGGCAGCAGTCCATGGAACGGATAATCAATGTTGAAACTGCTGCCCTCGGTGCATTTCAACTGCCCGCGCGGCGTGAGAAATTGCAGCCCGGCGACAAAGGACAGGTTGTTCGTGGTGGTGCGGTAATGGTGCGGGATCCAGCCCTGGATGACGTTCGTGTTGGAACCCTTGAGCGCCTGGGCCGCCACCGTCCAGGTGGTGTGCACCGTGGCATGCTCCGCATCAAAGACCCAGCCCAGCGTCGTGGTGCGGGGGATGGCGTAGGCGTAAGTGTTGAATGTGCTGAGGAAATTCGTCGCCGGCATGCCGCCCACCGCAATCCACGGATTGTTCGTGTTCACGAAGGCCATGCTCAAAATGTTGTTGGAATAGGTGAAGACCGTGTTGTCCGGCGCAAACACCGCATAATTGACCGAACCATACGCGATGCCCACATGGTCGGTGGTGACGGGAAAGGTGACCGCCGCACCGCTGTCGTTGAAAAACGTGGCGCCGGCCTGGAGGTTGAGCTGCGGCGTCACGCCGGTGCATTCCGCCCAGACATAGGGCAGGCCGTGCCCCGCCGTCACATTCATGAAACGGTTGGTGTCCTCGGCGCACTGCATCGTCACCAGCCAGTCGCTCCAGTTTTTGGCCCGCGCATCCACGGGCGAAAACAGCGTGCTCCAGACCAGCGCCGGATTGTTCGTGCTGTTGCTCTGGTAAAACTGGTCGCCCATGATGTGGCCCCAGCCGCCGGTCGAATTGTCATACAGGCGGATGGTCGCGGTCTGCCCGGCCAGCGCGGAAACGTCCCACGCCGCCCACGCGAAGTTTTCCGACTGCACGCCCGAGGTGGTGCGCACGACCACGTTGCTGACAATGAGCTGGATGGCGGTGTTGGTGGTGTTGCCGCCCGCGACCAGAAAATTGATGAAGTTGCGGCTCAGCACAAACGATGTGGACGTCAGTGTGCCGGTTGAACCGTCGCCGCCGTGGAATGAGTTTGCAAAGCCGCTGCCGATGAACCCGTTCGCGCCCGACTGCCCGGTCAGCGGCCCGTTCGCCGGTCCCGTGCCAAAGGCCGTGCCCGTGGTCGTCCAGCCAGTCGGATAGTTCGTTGAGCCTTCAAAGTCCGCAATCAAGATGTCCGTGGGTGCCGGCGCCGGCGCCACGATGCCATGGATGGAGATCGGCCAGGGATTGCTCACCACCATCGAGGTCCCGTCGCTGTTATAAGCGGTCGGCATGTCGATGTTCACCCCGTTCGCATCGGCCGACAGACACAGCGGATAAGCCCACATCGTCCCGGCAAACTGGCTCACGATGATGTCCGTCCACCATTTGTTGCTGGGATAGGGCGGCTGCGCATCGGCGGTGACATAGATCGGGCTGGCCAAAAAGTTCGAGGCGTCCGTGCCCGCTTCCGGCGGAGGAAACGAGGCATAGGAACCGGCACCCACCGGCACCACCGACTGCGCCGGCGCCGATACAATCGCCGTAAGGAACAGCACCGCCAAGGCGAAAATTGACAGGATGCGGGCGTAAAAACACTCTTTGGTGAAACGCGAAAGATTAGTCATACTTTATACTACACCACATCCCTGCTGCCCCGCAATTTCAAATTAAAAATTCAGCCACCACCCAACAAACCACCCAACAAACTAAACAGAAAACCCCTTGTTTTTAAAGCAGAAAATCCAGAATGCGGGCCGGCTTCCAACCTTCCACTGCGTCGCCGGACAGAAATTGAGCATAGTGTTTTATACTACAAAGACCAGGCAAAAGCCATTTAGCGGTAATGCGTGAGCGCCGCTGCGGGTAACCTCGGCCCGATTTCGTTGGGTTGTCAGCATCACGTCTGCGTGCCCGATGCCCCGACCGTGTCAGGCTGGGTTAAAAAAACAAAACGGCGCGAAAATCCATCTTCGCGCCGGCGGTTTTGATTTTTGAAAGCTTATGGCTTGTGCCGCCGCTTGACGCTGAGCTGCGTGGTAGCGTGAATGAGCGCCGCATGGACGGTGACCGCTTCCTCATCGCCCAGCTTCTGCGCCAGCCTGGCCTCGGCCTTCCGCCGCGCGTCGTCTGCCGCCGCCTCGTCAATCTCGTCGGCCTTGATGGCCATGTCGGTCAGAACCGACACGCGGCTGCCGGTGATCTGCACAAAGCCGTCGCCCACCGCCAGCCAGATGTTCTCGCCGTTCGTGCGCACGCAAATCTCACCAGCGACGAGCTGCGTCATGACCGGCATGTGGTCGGGATAGATGCCCATCTCGCCGTCAATGCCCGTAAGCGTGACCATCTCCACGTCGGCGGCGAAGACCTTCGCCTCCGGCGTGACGATTTCTAGTTTTAAAGTTACAGCCATTTTATTTCATGCATCACGTCTCACGCATCAACCGCGCCACATACTGCGTCATGCGTGATGCGTGAAAATGATTTGTCAGCTCTCTTTGATTTCGTCAATGCCGCCCTTCATGTAGAAATTCTGCTCCGGCACATCGTCGTGCTTGCCTTCGAGAATTTCCTTGAACGCGCGGACGGTTTCGGCCACCGGCACCTGCTTGCCTTCGCGGCCGGTGAACACCTGTGCGACGGTGAACGGCTGGCTCAGGAAGCGCTGAATCTTGCGCGCGCGAAAAACGGTCGTCTTATCTTCAGGCGAAAGTTCGTCCATGCCGAGAATCGCGATGATGTCCTGCAAATCTTTGTAGCGCTGCAAAACTTTCTGCACGCCGCGCGCCACGTCGTAGTGTTCCTGACCTACGAATTCCGGCGCGAGCGCGCGGGAACTGGAGGCCAACGGATCCACGGCGGGGAAAATGCCCAACTCGGCAATCGAACGTTCGAGCACAATGGTCGCGTCCAAGTGCGCAAACGTCGTCGCCGGCGCCGGGTCGGTCAAGTCGTCGGCGGGCACGTAAACGGCTTGGAAGCTCGTGATGGAACCTTTCTTGGTCGAGGTGATGCGTTCCTGCAAGTCGCCCATTTCGGCGGCGAGCGTCGGCTGGTAACCGACCGCCGACGGCGTGCGACCGAGGAGCGCGGACACTTCGGAGCCGGCTTGTGAGAAACGGAAAATGTTATCCACGAACAGGAGCACGTCCTGATTTTTTTCGTCACGGAAATATTCCGTCACGGCGAGCGCGGATAGCGCCACGCGGAGACGCGCGCCGGGGGGTTCGTTCATCTGGCCGTAAACCAGACCAATTTTGGAACCGGGCGCAATGATCGGCAGACCAAATTCATTTTTCTTCGGATGACCTTGTGCGTCTTTTTCCACCTTGATGACGTTGGCCTCGATCATTTCGTTGTAAAGGTCGTTGCCTTCGCGGGTGCGTTCGCCGACGCCCGCGAACATCGAGACACCGCCGTGCAGCTTCGCAATGTTGTTGATGAGTTCCATGATGACGACGGTTTTGCCGACGCCGGCACCACCGAACGCGCCGACCTTGCCGCCCTTGAGAAACGGGCAGATCAAATCAATAACCTTGATGCCGGTCGTAAGAATTTGCGGTGTGGTGGATTGATCCACGAGCGCGGGCGCAGGACGATGAATCGGGCAAAACTTGTCGGCCTTCACCGGGCCTTGTTCATCCACGGCGTCGCCGGTGACGTTGAACACGCGGCCCATCACGCCTTCGCCGACGGGCATGGAAATCGGCGCGCCGGTGTCGGTGACTTCATAGCCGCGCTTGAGGCCTTCGGTGGTGCTCATGGCGACGGCGCGCACCCAGTTGTCGCCAAGGTGCTGCTGCACTTCGAGGGTCAACTTGGTCTTGCCGTAGCCGGGCATTTCATATTCGAGGGTCAGCGCGTTGTAGATCGCGGGAAGCGCGCCGTCAGCGAACTCGACGTCCACGACCGGGCCGATGATTTGAACGATTTTGCCTTTGCTCATGTGCTTAAAATAATGTTTCTAAATTCTCTTCAACCCACCGCCATCTGCGCGGTGGTGATTTCCAAAAGTTCCTTCGTGATGTTCGCCTGGCGCAGCTTGTTGTATTCCAGCGTCAGGTCCTTGATGATCTGCTTAGCGTTGTCGGTGGCATTCTTCATCGCCACCATGCGCGCGCTCTGCTCGCTGGCCTTCGTCTCCAGCAGAATCTGGTGCATCTGGAAATTCAAGCTGTGCGGCAGCAGTTCGCCCAGCACCGTCTCTTCGTCCGGCTCAAAATCAAAAACATCCGTCGTGGTTTTTTCCGGCAATTCCTGCGCCGGCGAATTGACCCCGGCGGTGGCGGCGGAAATTTTGCCAATCGGCAGAAACGGAACCGTCGTCGGCGACTGCATCAAAGTGTTGATGAAACGCGGGAACAAAATGTCCACCGCATCCACGTCGCCCTTCAAAAACAGCTGCTGCACAAATTTCGAGATCGCACGCGCCTCACCAAAATCCGGCGTGTCCTTGTAGGTGAACTCCGCCGCGAGATTTCGTTTCGTGCGCCCGACAAATTGTGCCGCTTTTCTTCCCGCTGTGATGAAGACCGTCGTGTCCTTGTCCAGCTTCATCGCCTCGCGAAAAATGTTGCTGTTCAAGCCGCCGCACAAACCACGATCCGTGCTGACGAGAATCACCGCGCGTTTCGCGACCGGCCGCGATTGCATCAAGGAATGATCAAAACCGACCGTGCGCGTCGCCGCCTCGGCCATGATTTCATTCAGCAACTGCGCGTAAGGCCGGCCGATGACCGCGGCGGACTGCGCCTTGCGCATCTTGGCGGCGGCCACCATCTGCATCGCCTTGGTGATCTGGGCGGTGTTCTTGACCGACTTGATTCGCCGGCGTATGTCGCGCGTGCTGGGCATGAATTATCAGCGGTAGCTCTGCTTGAATTCCGTGACCGCCGCCTTCAGTTCCGCCGCGATGGCGTCGCTGATGGCTTTTTCCTTCAAAATTTTCGACAGCAATTCCGGCTTGCGCGTGTGGAAATACTCCGAAAGCTTCTGCTGGAAATTCTTGATCTTGTCCACCGGGACATCGTCAAAGAAATTGTTCTGCGCCGTCCAGAGGACAACCACCTGCGCCTCGACAGAAACCGGATCGTATTGCTGCTGCTTGAAAATTTCGATGATCCGCTTGCCGCGTTCGAGCAGCGCCTGCGTCTTGGCGTCGAGGTCGGAACCAAACTGCGCGAACGCCGCCAACTCGCGGAACTGCGCCAGATCGCCTTTGATACGGCCGGCCACCTGCTTCATGCCCTTGATCTGCGCGGCGGAACCGACGCGCGAAACCGACAGGCCGACGGAAACTGCGGGACGAACGCCTTGGTAGAACAAATCCGTTTCCAGATAAATCTGTCCGTCCGTGATTGAAATCACGTTGGTCGGAATGTAAGCCGAAACGTCGCCGGCCTGGGTCTCAATGATCGGCAGCGCCGTGAGCGAGCCGTTGCCGTATTTTTCACCGACACGCGCGCTGCGTTCCAGCAGGCGGCTGTGGAGATAAAACACGTCGCCGGGATACGCCTCACGGCCGGACGGACGCTTCAAGATGAGCGACACCTGGCGATACGCGACCGCGTGCTTCGACAGATCGTCAAAAATAATCAGCGCGTCCATGCCGTTGTCCATGAACCATTCGCCAATCGCCGCGCCAGCGAACGGCGCGAGATACTGGTTGGACGCGGAATCGGAAGCGGAAGCCACGACGACAATCGTGTAAGGCATGGCGCCGGCCTCTTCCAAAACACCGATGACGCGCGCAATGTTCGACTGCTTCTGGCCGATGGCGACGTAAATGTTGTAAATCGGGCGCGTTTCCTTGTCGCCGGCGGCTTCGGCGGCCTTGTTGATGCGCGCCTGGTTGATCATCGTGTCCACGCCGATGGTGGTCTTGCCCGTGCCACGGTCGCCGATGATGAGCTCGCGCTGGCCGCGGCCAATCGGAACCATCGCGTCAATCGCCATGATGCCGGTCTGGACCGGCTGGCTGACGGGCCGGCGCTTGATGATGCCAGGCGCGATTTTTTCGACGGGATAAAAAGCAGTTTGTTTGATTGGTCCCTTGCCATCCACCGGCTCGCCAAGCGTATTGACCACGCGGCCCAGCAGACCTTTGCCGACCGGCACCTGAAGCAATTTGCCGGTGGTGCGGACTTCGGAACCTTCCTTGATCTTGGTGTAGTCGCCGAGAATGATCGCGCCAACTTCGGTCTCTTCGAGGTTCAGCGCGAGGCCGACGATGCCGTTGCCAAAGTCGAGCATCTCGTTGAGCATCGTGTCGGTGAGGCCTTCAATCTTGGCCACGCCGTCGCCGATTTCGCGCACGGTGCCGACGTTCTGTTTGGCCGTCGCGGTTTTTGCGCCCGCGATCTGGGCTTCGATTTCCTGTAACAAATTACTCATAATTTCCGATTAAAAACTTTGTTCCAACTTCTCCAAACGCATTTTCACACTGCCGTCGAAAAGATCGCTGCCGACCTGAATCCGCAAACCGCCGATGAGCGACGGGTTTTGCGCGAACGACAAATTCAGGCCGTCGCCGTAAATATTTTTCAGCCGCCCCGCGACTTGCGCCTGCAACTCGGCGGACAGCGGCACCGCGCTTTCCACACTGGCGGCGCGTTGATCCAAATCCAGCTTCACCAAACGGTGCAGCCGCGAAAGAATCTCGACATAGCCGCGCGGCTTTTTTTCCGCGAGCAGCGCGACGGTCTGCCGGACGCGACTCTCATCGAGCAATCCGTTGACGCGGCAGGTGCGGAACAATTGCCGCGCTTCACGTTGTGCCAGTTTGGAGATTTTCATGCCGCAGTTTGATGGAGTTTCAAATTTGAGATTTGAAATCCATCACGCCAGTTGCTTCTCAGTCTCCGTCGCCAGCCGCTGCTGGTCTTCGGGCGTGAGGATTTTGCCGGTGACGGTCGCCGTGGTTTGCACCACGAGCCGGCCGACTTCGCGCTTCAGTTCCGCCAGCATCCGCGCGTGATCTTGCGCGGCGGCTTCGCGCGCCTTGATGATGATCTGCTCGGCGGCGGTGATGGCCTTCTGCGTCTCGATTTCGCTCACGCGGATGGCCGCGTTGCGGGCGTCATCAATCAGCTTGGCCGCCTGTTCACCGGCTTCGGCCAAAACGCGCTTGCGTTCCGCCTCGGTCTCGGCGAGCTGCGCCTTGATCTTGTCCGCATTGGCCATGGCTTCGGCGATTTTTGCCTTGCGCGTTTCGAGCATGGTGAAGACCGGCTTGTAAGCCAGTTTCCACAGCACGAACAGCACGAAGGAAAAGCTGATCGTCTGCGCGAGCAGCTCGATCCAGTGAATGCCAAGAGCGTCCATAAATCACTTAATGACCATTGCCACCACCGATGACGATCCAGGCGAGAATCGCCAAACCTTCGGCGAGCGCCATGCCGATGAGCATCGTCGTGAAGACTTTGCCGAACGCGCCGGGGTTGCGGCCGATGGCCATGACACCGCCGGCGGCGGCGATGCCGATGCCGATGGCCGCGCCACCGAAAGCCAGACCGATGTGAATATTACCTGTCAATTCTCCGAGCATCATATGTTTTATCTTTGGTTGTTTCAGTTTCTCGCCGCCGTTCGCCGAAAGGTCTCCCGGTGGCAAATTGTTAAATGATCAATGGCCGTGTTCCTCATCCGCGTGCGTGCACAACGTGCCAACAAACGCGACCACCAGCATCGTGAACACAAACGCCTGCAATAGGCAGACGACCACTTCAAAAAAGTATCCAGGAATCGCCACCAGCACGGCGAACCACCACGGCTTCTGCGACAACGCCATCGTCAGCATCGTTTCGCCGCCGAAGATGTTTCCGTAGAGACGCAGGGCGAGCGCCACCGGCCGGATGAACAAAATCGAAAACGATTCCATCACGCCGATGAAAATAAACAGCAGCAGCAGCAGCGGATACAGCCACTTCGTCGTTTCCACTTTCACACCAAAGACGTGTTTGATCAGACCGAATGGGCCGTTGTATTTCAGCGCCCAATACAAACCCATCACAAAAAAGATCCCCGCCATCGCCACGGTCAGGTTCGCGTCCGTGGTCGGCGGACGGAAAAACGGCGTGGTGACGTGCTCAATCGCAAACGGCAGCGCGCTGGTTTTGTCGGCGTGGCCGTAACCGATGCTCCCGACGCCCGGCAGCAAATCCGTCAGGTTCGAGATGACGATGAAAATGAAAAACGACATCGCAAACGGAAAAACCCATTTGACGACTTTCGGCTCCAGCACGTTGCCCATCAAACCTTCCCAACCTTCGATGAGCGCCTCCATCACGTTTTGGCCGGTGCCCGGCACTTCCTTCATCTTCCAAGTCGTGACCCGCACAATCAAAATAATCAGCGCCGCCACAATCCAGGTGCAGACCATCGAGTTCGTCACCGGCAGCGGGCCGATGTGAAACAGCGTCGGGGCGATTTGGGACACCAACGGTTCAGCCGCCTCCGCCTGCGCCGAGGCTGCCGCCGTTGCGGCAGGTTGGGCGTTCGATCTCACCGCGAAAGCCGCAGCAATAAAGGCCAGGACAAAAATAATTTTACTAAAACGATTCACAAAGGTGATTTCCGACAACAAACCGCCCGCAGGTGAAAACGGCCATGCGTCAGAGCCGCAAAATCTGCCTTATCGTGAAAAAATTCACAAGCATTTTTTGAAACTTTTTGGGTTAGCGCCGTTAATTCTTCACCGGCCAGTTGCGGCGCAGGTTTTCCGGCGTTTCGCCACGTTCTCGCAATTGCCGCAAACTCAAGGCGTCATGTCTTTTTGCCAGCCGCACGCCCTGCTCGTCCCGCATCAGCTCGCAATGGAAAAAATCCGGTGCCGGCAATTTCAAGGCGCGATACAGCAAAATCTGCCGCGCCGTGCTGACGAGCAAATCCGCGCCGCGCACGACCTCGGTGATCCGCATCACCGCGTCGTCCGCGACGCACGCAAGCTGATAGGCCGGCACGCCGTCGCCACGCCACACCACGAAATCGCCGAAATCTTTTCCCGCCACAAATTTTTGTTCGCCGAGATTTCCGTCCGTGAACGAAATGGTTTCGCCATCGGGAACGCGGAAGCGCCAAGCGACGCGGATTGATGGTTGAGAGTTGATGGCTGAGAGTTTTTGGTCCCGGCAGGTTCCGGGATAGATCGGCTCGTCATCGTCATTCGCGTGCGGCGCGCGGGTGGCGGCCTGGATATCCTTGCGCGAACAGGTGCAGGGATAAATGAAATTGCCGGCGCGCAGCTTTTCCAGCGCGGCGCGGTAAAAATCCATCCGCTCGCTTTGGTTGTAAGGCGCAAACTTCCCGCCGATGTCCGGCCCTTCGCTCCATTCAAAACCAAACCAGCGCAGGTCTTCCAGCATCGCGTCAGCAAATTCCATTTTGTAGCGTGTCGAATCCAAATCCTCATTGCGCAGAATCACTTCGCCGCGCCGAGTCCGTGCCCGTTCCTGCGCGCGCCAGAATGTCCGCGCGTGGCCGAGGTGCAGAAATCCCGTCGGCGACGGCGCGAGCCGGCCCCGGTATTTCGGAGAAACGATGGCGGATGGCAGATTCACAGCGGGAAATAAACAATGAAGCGGCGCGGGAACAAAGTTTTCTTTTTCGGTGCATCGCCAGAATTTGGTATGGACTTTTGGGCGCGGGAAATTTAATAATTACTTTATGAACCTTATTAAATGGCAAAGCGGCGGCGGACTGTCCTCAAAAATCCTCGTTCCACTCCTGATTTGTGCCGGTGCGGTCGCGCCCGGCCTGCGCGCGGACACGTCCGCCCCGGTGCCGGTCTTGCAGGTCAAGGCGGACCATGCCGCCGGCCAGGTCAGCCCGATGCTTTACGGGCTGATGACGGAGGAGATTAATTTCTCCTACGAAGGCGGGCTTTACGGTGAGCTCATCCGCAACCGCACGTTCAAGGCGAACGCGACAAACGCGGTTTATTGGAGCGCCGTCGGCAACGCCCCCATTTCGCTGGATCCGGCCACGCCGTTGAACGACGCGCTGAACACGAGCCTGAAACTGGACGCGACGGGCGCCGCGAAAAATTCCCCGGCGGGCATCGCCAACGGCGGCTACTGGGGCATCCCGATCCGGCCGAAGACGGATTACCATGTCTCGTTTTACGCGAAGGCGGCAAATGGATTCGCCGGGCCGCTGACCGTCGCCATCACCGGCGCGGACGGGAAGAAGACTTTTGCCAGCGCGGAAGTGCAATCACTGTCCGGCTGGTCGAATTGGACAAAATACGAAGTAACCTTGACGACGAAAAATATCAAGCCGTCGAAGGATAATGTATTCACCATCACCACGACCGCGCCCGGCACCATCTGGTTCCAGCAGGTCTCGTTGTTTCCGCCGACGTTCAACGGCCAGGCGAACGGCTTCCGCCCTGACCTCATGCAGCTGATGGCGGATATGAGCCCGAAATTTCTGCGCCTGCCCGGCGGCAATTATCTCGAAGGCGACTATATCAACGAGCGTTTTGACTGGAAGAAAACCATCGGCGACAGCTCGCAGCGTCCCGGCCACCGCAGCCCGTGGAATTATTGGTCCACGGACGGCCTCGGCCTGATGGAGTATTTGAACTGGTGCGAAGATCTGCACATGGAGCCGCTGCTCGCGGTATTCGCCGGCTACGCGCTCCGACATGATTACATCAAGCCCGGCCCCGACCTCGAGCCTTACGTCCAGGACGCGCTTGACGAAATTGAATACGTCACCGGCGACGCGGCGACGACCAAGTGGGGCGCGCAGCGCGCGAAGGACGGCCATCCAGCGCCGTTCCCGCTGCACTACGTCGAAGTCGGAAACGAAGACTGGTTCGACCGCTCCGGCAGTTACGATGGCCGCTTCACGCAGTTTTTCAACGCCATCAAGGCGAAGTATCCGCAGTTGCAAGTCATCGCCACGGCCAATGTGAAAAGCAGCGTGCCCGACCTGATTGACGAGCATTACTACAAGTCGCAGGAGGAAATGGAATCGCAGTCGCACATGTATGACACCCGCAGCCGCGACACCAAGACGAAGGTTTTCGTCGGCGAATGGGCCACGCGCGTCGGCTCGCCCACGCCCAACATGGCGGGCGCGCTCGGCGACGCCGCCTGGATGTGCTGCATGGAGCGCAACTCCGACCTCGTCCTCATTTCCAGCTACGCGCCGCTCTTCGTCAATGTCAGCGACCTCGGTCACGGCGGCTCCATGCAATGGCCGAGCGACCTCATCGGCTACGACGCGCTGACCAGCTACGGTTCGCCGTCCTATTACGCGCAGGTGATGTTCAGCAATCATCACGGCGACACGATTCTCGCCACGGCTTCGCAAAACATCCCGACGGTCAATTGGCAGCCGCACGCCAAGCGCAAGAACGGCGCGGAACAGCCACCGCCGCCGGCGAAAACGCTGGAAAAACTCTTTTTCGACGCCACGCGCGACAGTCAGACCGGGACCATTTTTCTGAAAGTTGTCAACAGCCTTGGCACGCCGCAGCCGGTGAAAATCGAGATCAGCGGCGTCACGTCCATCGCCGCCAAAGGCGTGGCCACCGTGATGAAGGCGGCCAACCGGGACGAAACCAACACTCTTAAGGAGCCGAAGAAGATTGTGCCGGTCACGGAAAAAGTGAAGGGCTTGGGAACCAGCTTCACCCGCACCTTCCCGCCGTATTCCATCACGATTTTGGAATTGCAGACGAAATAAAATAATCCCGAAAACAATTCACAACCAAGGAACAAAGCAACCAAATTGGTCTTTGTTCCTTGGTTGCTTTGCGGTTCAAAACTTTTCCGCCGGATTGGCCGCCAGCCATTCGGTCAGACCGGGTAGCGGCGCGGACAAAGTTTTTTGCACCTTGGAAATGTCCAGCGACGTATCCAGCGCGCGCGGCGGCCCGGGAAAGTCTTTGGCCGAGCCGGACCCGATTTGGCCCGTCACTTCCGGCCAGCGTTTGAGAAGCAGTTCGCCGATCTGCAGCCGCGACATTTTCTCCGCGCCGGCGACGTGATAAACGCCTGCGCATTTTTTCTGCGCCAGTTCCCAGACCGCGCGCGCCGTTTCCGCCGCCGGAATCGGGCTGCGAAATTCATCCCTGAACAGCTTCATCCCCTGCCCCGCCGATTGCATCGTGCGGCGCAACTGCTCGTTGAATGAGCGGTTGCCCGACCGCGACACGCCGCCGTTGATGGACGTGCGCACGACCAGATGGCGCGGATTTTTCAGGACGATTGCTTCCGCCGCCAGTTTCGTCTCGCCGTAAACATGCAATGGATTCGCTGCGTCCGTCTCGGTGTAATCGCCTTTGCGCCCGTCGAAAACCAAATCCGTGGAAAAGAAGACGAACGGAATTTCCGCCGCCAGTTCTGCGAGCAACTGCGCGGCTTCCACATTCACGCGGCGCGCCAGCGCGGGTTTTTTTTGCGCGTCAATCACGCTGGTGATGGCCGCGCAGTGAATGACTAGCTGCGGCCGGTCGTTCTGAAATTCCCGGCGGACAGAATCGAGATCGAGCAGGTCAAAATCCGCGCGGGTGAGCGCCCGCACGCGCCAGCGCGAGGCAAATTTCGGCGCGGTCTGGGCGAGATAATTTCCGATCAGCCCGTTCGCACCGGTGATCCAGGCAAGGGGTTCAGTCAACGAGCCGCTTGGTGAGATTGGCATAGGCATCAATCCGGCGGTCGCGCAGGAACGGCCAGTGCGTGCGCGTCACGTCCACTTTGGCGAGGTCAACGGGCACAATCAAAATCTCTTCCTGATCCGCCGAGGCTTTGGCCAGAATTTCGCCGGAAGTGCCGGCCACAAAACTTTGCCCCCAGAATTCCAAGCCGTCGCCGCCCACGCCCTGGATGACCTCGTGGCCGATGCGGTTGACGGACGCGACGAAGCATCCGTTCGCGACGGCGTGCGAGCGCTGGATGGTTTCCCACGCGCCGTGCTGGCGTTCGCCGTATTCTTTCTTCTCGCTGGGATGCCAGCCGATGGCGGTCGGGTAAAAGAGAATTTCCGCGCCCTGCATCGCGGTGAGCCGCGCGGCTTCGGGATACCATTGATCCCAGCAAATCAATACGCCGATTTTGCCATAGCGCGTCTGCCAGGTCTTGAAGCCAAGGTCGCCGGGCGTGAAATAAAATTTCTCGTAGAACAATGGGTCGTCCGGAATGTGCATCTTGCGATAGCTGCCGAGCAGCGAACCGTCCGCGTCAATGATGGCAGCGGTGTTGTGATAAACGCCGCTGGCGCGTTTCTCAAACAGCGAGGCGATGATGACAGCCTTGTGCTTTTTCGCCAGCTTGCGAAAGGTGTCGGTGCTGGGGCCAGGAATTTTTTCGGCGAGCTTGAAGTTCGCGTGGTCTTCGCTCTGGCAGAAATACTGCGAGCGGAAAAGCTCCTGCGTGCAGATGATTTGCGCGCCGGATTTGGCGGCGCGTTCGACGAGCGCGACGGTTTTCTTGAGGTTCGCGTCGGGATGCGCGGAAACATCCGTTTGGATGAGGCCGAGCTTGATGACGGACGAAGCGGGACGTTTCATGAGATTTTACTTGGATGACCGCGACCGCGTGGTCTCGTCAAGAAGGATGGTCTTACCGTGCGCATCGGCGGACGCTGGCTTGACCGGCTCCTGGCCGAAGAGTTCGCGGATGTATTTGCCAAGCGTCTCGTTGGTCGGGCCGTAGCCGGCGCCGTAGATGTAATACTCCAGCTCGGTCAGCAACTGGTCGGCGGTGGCGTAGCGGTGGTGCAGGTCGCGCGCGAGGCAGTGGTGCAGGAGATCGTTCAGCTTGTCGTCAATGCGCGGGTCAAGCGAATGGAAGTCGGGAATCGGCTGCTGCATGATGCGCTGCCGCGATTCGTCGGCGGTGGCGCCCTTGAAAATATTCCGTCCCAGCAACAGGTGCGCGAGCACCACGCCGGTGGAAAAAATGTCCGAACGCTTGTCCGTCACCTGAAAATCCGCCTGCTCGGGGCTCATGTAATCCGGCTTGCCAGCGACAACCTCGCCTTCCTGGTCGGTGAGAAAACCCTTCGCCTTGGCGATGCCGAAATCGGTCAGCTTCACGTCGCCCTCGAAGGCGATCATGATGTTCTTGAAACTCACATCGCGATGGACGATGCCCATCGGCTTGTTGTCCTTGTCGGTCTTGTTGTGCGCGTAGGCCAACCCGCGCGCGACGCGGCTGGTGATGAACACGGCGAGTTCCTTGGGCAAAACGCGTTTCCGGTCGGCAAGCTGGTGCGTGAACTGTTCGAGGTTCACGCCCCGGATCAGCTCCATCGCGATGAAGCAAAGGCCGTTCGCCTCGCCGAGATGGTAGGTCTGAACAATGTTCGTGTGGATCAAATCGGCGACGAGCTTGGCCTCGCCGACGAAATTATCCATGAACATTTTCTGGCTGCCGAAGTTGGGTCGGATGACCTTGATGGCGACCCGCTTGACGAATTCGCGCGCGCCGTGCTGCTCCGCTTCATAGACGATGCCCATGCCACCCTCGAAGATTTTCCGGGTGATTTCATAGCTAAATTCATTCTGAATGGTGAAAAGCGCCACGCGCGAATGGTCGGAAATTGCCCCGCGATGTCAAGTCCCGCGCGAACGGGGGCTGAAAAAACTTTGATTTTTTTCACTTTTTCGCTTGCACCGCGCGGCCATTGGATTTTAATTCGTAGCAAGTCTTGTGACTTTTCGGACAACATAAACAAACAACAACAACACAACCAAAAAATAAATATGGCAAAAGCACTCTCCAAAGCCCAGATCGCCGCGCTCGTCGCGGAAAAAAACGGACTCTCCAAAAAGCAGGCCGTTGAAATCCTCGACACCATCGCCGCGCTCGCCTACAAGCACGCGAAAGACACGTTCACCCTGCCCGGCATCGGCAAGCTCGTTCTCAAGAACCGCGCCGCCCGCATTGGCCGCAACCCCAAGACCGGCGAACAGATCCAGATCAAGGCCAAGCGCGTCGTGAAGTTCCGCGTGGCGAAAGCCGCGAAGGACGCGATCCTCGGCACCAAGTAATTTAATTCCTTCCAACCAAGAGCGCCCCGGCAACGGGGCGCTCTTTTTATTTGTTTTCCATCCGTGTCCATCTGTGAAAATCTGTGGCTAAATAATTTTATGAAACCACGCGTTCGTTTTGCTCCCTCGCCCACCGGTTATCTTCACATCGGCGGTGCGCGCACAGCTCTATTCAACTGGCTTTATGCCCGGCACACCGGCGGCACGTTTGTGCTGCGCATCGAGGACACCGATGCCGCGCGCAATTCCCAGGAAGCGGTGGACGTCATCCTCAACGGCCTGCGCTGGCTTGGACTCGATTGGGATGAAGGCCCGCTTACCGGCGACGCCACTGGCGCGAGCAAGGGCGATTGCGGACCGTATTTCCAATCGCAGCGCAAAGAAAATTACCGCCAGCGCGTCGAGGGACTTTTGTCGCACGGCCTCGCCTACGAACACGAAGGTGCCATCAAATTCAAGATGCCGCGGGAAACCGCCGTCATTCACGACCTCATCAAAGGCGAAATCCGCCGCGACCTCACCGACCGCGAAGAAGCCGATCCCGACTTCGTGATCATGCGCTCCGACGGCCAGCCGGTGTTTCACCTCGTCAATGTCATTGACGATTTGGAAATGAACATCACCCACGTCATCCGCGGCGAGGACCATCTCATCAACACCACCAAGCACATTGCCCTGTTCAAGGCGTTTGGCGTGCCGCCGCCGCATTACGCGCACATTCCACTCATCCTGAACAAAGACGGTTCCAAGATGAGCAAGCGCGACCAGGGTGCTTCGCTCACCAGCTACACCGAAGGCGGTTTTTTGCCCGAAGCCGTCATCAACTACATCAGCCTCCTCGGCTGGTCGCCCAAGGAGAACCGCGAAAAAATATCTTTGGCTGAAACCATCGAACGCTTTGATCTTCCGCAGGTCTTCAAGCACAACGCGCGGTTCGATTACGAGAAACTCCTCTGGCTCCAGGGCGAATACGCCCGCGAGCTGGCCGACGACCGCTTTTACGAACTCGCCGTCCACACCTTCGCCAAGGCCGGTGTGGATACGAACCAGTTCCCGCTCGGTTACGTCAAGGCCGCGCTGGACACCTGCAAGGGCAAGTTCAAGACTTTCAGCGAACTCCCCGGCTATGCCGGTTTCTATTTTACCGACAAGATTGAATACGACGCCGAAGCCGCCGCCAAAGATTTCGTGCCGGAAGCCAAGCCGCGCTTGGAAAAGCTCCGCGACGCTTTTGCCAACGCCCCCGCGTTCAACGCCGAGAGCCTGGAAGCCGCGCTCAAGGAAACCGCCAAGACGCTGGGCGTGAAAGTGGGTGCGATGGTGCATCCCTGCCGTTTGGCCGTGACTGGCAAGACCTCCGGCCCCAGCCTCTATCACCTGCTCCAAGTCCTCGGCAAAGAACGCGTCATGGCAAGGATTGAGAAGGCGCTGGCGGGATTTGGTGGTTGATTACTCAGCTTGTTGGTTTTTTGAAGTGTCCGACGTATGCTCAAATTTATCGAAGAGAAATGGCTTTACCGGTTCGACCGGTGGCAGTCCCAAAGGCTGGCGCCCTGGGTGCGCCGGGCGCATCGCAAGAACATCCTGCTGGCCATTATTATCGGCATCCTCTTCTCAGCCGTCGTTGTCGCCGTAATCCTCTTTCAAAACCGGAATCCGTTTTGAACCTTTGCCGCCGGGGCTAACGGTTCAGCTTGTTGATCATGAACGTGATTGCTTCCGCAATAAAAATGATGGCTAGGATCACGCCGGCCACGACGGCCGTCCGCTGCTGCTGCCGGAAGAGATCCAGCCGTGGAAACAGCAGCTTGCCGATGAGCCGCGTCGGGGCAAACGAAATCCGGTTGTGCGGGCTGGTCAGCAGGTAACAGATGCACAAAAAGCCGAGCACGGCGGCGGCAAATTTTATGTCGCGGAGCATGGGTTTATTTTAATCAAACTGAGCCGCCGGTCAACCGGGGTCAGATCGGCCGGCGCAGGGGCGGGCGTGATGGTTCCCGCGAACCTCCGTGCGCGCAAGGTAAATCTACGGGCAGTCGTCGGCCAGACCGTTCAGGTTCTCGTGATCCACCGTGAACGCCGCCGTGCTGCCGCCGCCGGTGCGCGTGATCTTGATGAGAAAAATAGTGTCGAAATCATCCCCCGGCCAGCCCGGCACCTGCGCCGGATTCCCGCCGTTGTCCTTGACCAGGTTTTTCGCGAACTCATCCAACAGCCCATGTTCCCACGCGATGAAGACGGTGGCGCCCTGATAGTTCGTCTTCGCCAGCTCGCCTTCCAGTCCCTTGATTTCGCGATAGCCGAACTCCGTGTTCACCGGCAGGCCGCAGCGGATAGCCGTCGGCTCGATGGTCGCCAGCGGGCGCACATAATAATACTTTCCGCCGTCCACCTTTTCCGTGGGATTGGGCGCGAAGATGAATTGCGGCGGGCCGTATTTTTCCAGCAGCACCTTGGGCAGCGCCAGGGCGCGGTTGAGGCCGCGGCAGGTGAGTTGGCCCAGTCCGCCCTTCGGTTTCTCGCCATGCCGGATACAGACAAGCGTCTGCACCATCGTTTCGGCGGTTGCGGTCGGCGGCCCTGGATTGGTCTGGCCACCGGCGCGGACAGCGAACAGGCCGAGGCAAAGGAGGGCAAGGAAGGGTTTCATGCGCTGGATTCTATTTTCAATGCGCCGGGCGTCAAGCTGAAGGCGGCGGGAAACTTTCCCTTTGGCGGCGACATGGGGTGAACACCCTATATCATTTTATTTTTAAATTCTCCTATTATGGGGCGTCGTTTGAGTTCCCCCCCCGACGACATTGGCCGTGACCCGGCCGGGCGTCAACATCATTCAACGCCCGCATCGGTTGCCGGTTGCAACCGACCGGGTCGCGGCCTTTCCTTGTCGATTACCTCGGCAGACCAAAATCGCGGCGGGATACATATCGTGGTCGCAAAAGTCACCCTCAAATAGCCCGCTGCCAGAAACTATTTCCTTCGCAGCGCGCGATGCAGGTTGCCAAACTGAAATTCCACCGACGGCAGCAGCAGCGGTTTCAGCCACAGCGCCAGCGGTATTGCCAGCACCACGGACGCCACCACGTCGGACAGATGATGCGCTTGCAGCGCGATGCGCGACCACATCACCGCCAAGGCATACACCGCCGCCACTGCGCCCCAGCCACGGTGCCACAGCCACGCCGCCGCCGCCAACCCCACCGCCGTGGCCGCATGGCCGGACGGAAACGCGCTGAACTTCGCCTGGCCGATGATCCAATGGCCGGCGTGCCACACGCCGTAAAAGCCCTGCGGCACTTCCAAGTTGTTCGGGCGCGTCCGGCCGGTAAGCACCCGCAGGAGAGTCGCCACACCGCCGGTAAACTCGGCGGTCAGCACGATAAAAAAGATTTTCGCCGCGCGCTGCGGACGGTTCACCGCCAAGAAGACGGCGGACAGGACAGTTCCCACTAATGCCACCACCCAGCCTTCGCCGAACTTGGAACACCACCACGCGAGCCGGCGCAAAACCATATTGCGCCCGACATCCAAGGCGGCGTCCACGCGGCCGTCGAGCGGCCAGACCAGCGCGACGGCGGCAATCCCCGCCAGCAGCCAGAGCCACCGGTGCCAGATTGATTTTTCCACCACAGACATGCGCGGAAGGTATGCGTTGCGCTTGCAAATAAAAACCCAAATCGCTAGTGTCCGGCGAATTTCTGCCATGAAGCCCGCCGCCGCCACCTTCCCCGCCTGGTTCGACCGGCTGGCCGCGCGCCCGCAGCGGGCCATCGTGTTGTTCTCCCTCGCGCTCCTGCTCGCGGGCAACTGGATTCTCCCGCTGACCGACCGCGACGAGGCGCGCTTTGGCGAAGCCTCCCGCGAGATGCGGCAGCGCGGCGACTATGTCGTGCCGTGGTTCAACGGCGCGTGGCGGCTCGACAAGCCGGCGTTGATCTATTGGTGCCAGATCGCCAGTTACGATGTCTGCGGCGACAATCCGTTCGGCGCGCGGCTGCCGTCCGCGCTCTTCACGACGGGAACCGCGCTGCTGCTCGTGCGTTGGGGCAAAAAAATCACCGGCGACAACAAAACTTCTTTACTCGCCGGCGCGATGTTCGTGGCCGGCCTGCACGTCGCCATCATCGGACGCGTGGCGACGGCGGACATGGCGCTGGTTTTCTTCTGCACCCTCGCCGCCTGGAGCGGCTGGGAGCTGACGCGACCCGAACCATCGCGCCGCCGGCTTTGGTGGTGGATTTTTTACGTCAGCCTCGCGCTGGGCTTTCTGGCCAAAGGCCCCATCGCGTGGCTGCCGCTGGGCGGCATCCTGATTGGCCGCGCACGGCGCAAAGCTTCCTTCCACCTGCCGTTGAATGAGACCGTCGTCGGCCTCACCATCATGGTGGCGCTGGTGGCCGCGTGGGGATTGCCGGCCATGGACCGCACGAACAACGCCTTCTTCAAGGTCGGCCTGGGCGAACACGTTTTCAACCGCTCCGTCGGCGTCATTGACAGCCATGGCCTCAAGGGCACGCTCGGATTTCTCGCGCTGGTGCCGCTGTATTTCGCGACCTTCTTCGTAAGTTTCTTTCCGTGGAGCACGCGCGTGCCGTCCGCCTTGCGCCAGTGGTGGCCGGAACGCCGGCGCGACGACCTCGGCTGGTATCTCCTCGTGCAAGTCGCGCTGGTCTTCGGGGTGTTCTCGCTGGTGCGAACCAAACTCCCACATTACACCATGCCGGCCTTCCCGTGTCTGGCGCTGTGGTTCGCGCGACAGCTCGGCCACGGACCATGGTTCGCCTGGTTCCGCCAACGCATCATCGCGATGACCGTCTTTGTGCTAGTGCTTACGTTCGTCGGCTTCACCATCGCGCGAAATCATTTTCTGACCACCCGGCTCTGGCTCGCGACCCAGTCTCAGGTCCGGCCAGAAACCAAGATCGGCTGCTTCGGCTACACCGAGTCGAGCCTCGTTTGGGAATTCCGCAAGGTCAGCACCAATCATGTCGTCCTGGGCGACGTGAAGGCCGCGAAGAATTTCCTCACCAACGCGCCGCCCTTCATCCTCGTGCTGCCAACCCAGTATCTCGCCAGCCTGCCCAACACGAACGGCCTGCGCATTGACATACACGGCCTCGATATGGTGAAGCTCAAGAACTGGAACTTGACGGCGCTCATCCGTGAGTGAAGCGGGAATTTAACGCCAGGTCGCAAAGGCGCAAAGCTGGGCAAGCAAAACCATCCTACCGGAAATTAAATTCTTTGTGTCTTGGTCCGGGATTATGTCTTTGGCAAGTCTTCATCAAGACGGCGACTTCGACTCCCTCTCCCCGCCCAAACGGGGAGAGGGTTGGGGTGAGGGGCGCTCAATTTGAATCAGTCTTGGCCTCCTCACCCCGGCCCTCTCCTCCTTTAAGGGAGGCGAGGGAGAAAAACGGGTCACAGGCCTGACCGCACAGTTCGTTCCGCAAACTTGTCAGTTCGCAAGGAATATGATTTTGGCAAGTTGCCTCCCTGACGGCGGTTTCGACTCCCTCTCCCCGCCCAAACGGGGAGAGGGTTGGGGTGAGGGGCGCTCAATTTGAGTCAGTCTTGGCCTCCTCACCCCGGCCCTCTTCCTCCTTTAAGGGAGGCGAGGGAGAAAAACGGGTCACAGGCATAATCCCGTCGTGGTCCCTTTGCGCCCTTGCGTTAAATCCCTTCCCGATTAGATTGAATGCCGCCGCCCGCCGGCGGTCAAAGCCCGTAAACATGAAAACCATTCTCTGCACCAGCCTGCTGGCGGGCGCCCTCAGCCTCGCCGCCACGGCGCAGACCAATACTATTATGACCACCAACCACATTGAGACCGCCACCTTGGGCGGCGGCTGCTTCTGGTGCATGGCAGCCGTCTATGAACGCCTGCCCGGCGTCCTGTCCGTGACGAGCGGCTTTGCCGGCGGCCACGTGGCCAATCCGACCTACCATGAAGTCTGCGGCGGCGACACCGGCCACGCCGAAGTCACGCAAATCACCTTCGACCCCGCCAAGATTTCCTACGACAAACTGTTAACCGTCTTCTGGCAGGCGCACGATCCCACCACGCTCAACCGACAAGGCGCGGACGAAGGCCCGCAATACCGTTCCATCATCCTGTATCACGACGAGAAACAGCGGCTCACCGCCGAGAAAGCCAAGCTCGCCGCGCAAGCCGACTTTAAGCATCCCATCGTCACGGAGATTGTGCCCTTCACCAAGTTCTATCCGGCCGAGGACTACCATCAGGGCTACTACGACGCCAATCTGGGCCAGCCCTACTGCCAGGTGGTAATCGCGCCCAAGCTGGAAAAGCTGGAGCACAAGAAAATCATCGAGACCAACGTGCAGACGCCGAAGTGAAGCAAACTTATTTGCCGGACGGGCGGCTCAAAAAGAATGTGAAGCTGGATTTTGGCTTCGCCTTACTCCACCCTTCCGCGCCGGCAAACCACAAAATCCCATGAACCCCGACAAGCCCGCCGTCTTCAGCAAGGTTCCCGAAGTCACCCTGATTTTTTGGATCCTCAAGATTCTCGCCACCACGCTGGGCGAGACCGGCGGCGACGCCGTCTCCATGTCCATGAACCTCGGCTACCTGGTCGGCACCGGCATCTTCGCCGTTCTCTTCCTCGCCGCCGTGGGCGTGCAGGTCTCCGCCAGGAAATTTCATCCGGTCATCTATTGGGTGACCATCGTCGCCACGACCACGGTGGGAACCACGCTGGCCGATTTCGCCGACCGTTCGCTCGGCATCGGCTACGCGGGCGGCACGGCCATCCTGCTCACGTTGCTGCTGGCGTCCCTCTTCATCTGGCATCGCACCATGGGCTCGGTGGCGGTGGACACGGTGAGTTCGCCCAAGTCCGAGGGCTTTTACTGGGTGACCATCATGTTCTCGCAGACGCTCGGCACGGCGCTGGGCGACTGGACGGCGGACACCCAAGGACTCGGCTACGGCGGCGGCATCGTCGTGTTCGGCTCGCTGCTGGCGGTCATCGCGGCGATGTATTTCTGGACGAAGATTTCGCACACCGTGCTGTTCTGGGCGGCGTTCATCTTGACGCGGCCGCTCGGCGCGGTGCTGGGCGACTTCATGGACAAACCCGTTGACCATGGCGGACTGGCGTTGAGCCGCTACACGGCCACGGCGGCGCTGCTCGGGGCGATGCTGTTCTTCATCTTCGCCTTTTCGCACCGGCCGGCGCGGCGGACGCATTAAATCCGTCTTTCCTGCCGGGGCTGGAAAACCCCCGGACACGAAAAATAAAACCGGGGGATTTCACCATGTTGACGCGGGCAAGGTTTCTTCTAATCCCTGGGTGGAAGACCTGATGGCCGGCGGGACGGGTCCGGGGCATACTGCTCACGCCATGCCCTACCGTGCCGCACACCGCCACAAACCGAAGCTGTCCGGGCATCAGAAACAGATGCGTTTCCTGACCGGGCTGGCGATGTTTTTTTGTTCCCTGCTGTTTACGGTGATGCTCTGGTATGTGAACCGTCCCGGCCTGCTACCCCATTAAAGACAATCACGGATCAAGGGCAAATTGACCCGGGCGATGGCCGGCTGGTTCGGGATGGTGTGTGTATGAACCGTCCGGAGAACCATCGCCCGGTTGCGGACCGGTTACAGCCGTCCCGCAAAGCCGCATGCGAGGCGTGCCACCAAGGTTGGGATGGTGCGCGCCCTCCCCCCCTTGCCCGCGCTTTCCCATCTCCGGCGGGCAGGGTTCAAGATTCCGCTGGCCGAAAAACTGGGAAGCGCCAGCGGGGACGGCGCAGCACGCCATCCAATGGCGGCCGACTGCCAAGTCTTAGGTGCACATCAGCGACACCGTGGCGCTCCAATCGCTGTATTGCGTGGAGCCGCCCACGCAGCGGAGCCGCACGTTGTAGACGGTGCCCGGCGTAAGATTTTTGATCGCGATACCCTTGGTGTTCGGGAAGATGCCCGCCTCCAGCCACGACCCCGTGCCGGTGCTGTATTGCAACTGATACGCCTTGGCGCCCGCCACCGCCGCAAAGAGATAGGCCGACAATTGCGTGCTGACGGAATTGTCCAGCGTGATGACCGGTTGCGCCAGCGGGCCCGGCGTGCCGCCGCTATTCGTCACGTCGTAGCCGGACGACAGCACCTGCGAGAGCGTGAGCGTAGGCGTGAGGCTCTGAATATATGCACCGTTCTGGCGCAAGCCAGAAACCAGCGCCTCGCGCGCCTCGGCTTGGGCGGCGGTTTCCTTCTGGCCACCCTGCGCCGCCGCCGTGATGGAGTCCTGATACCCCGTCTGCAACGCCGTCAAGGCCGCGATGGTCACCGGCAGGTTGGGAAACAGGACGTTATTTTTAAGGCAGACAATCACCAGGATGGCGAAGCTGTTGAGGTCGTTCTTGCCGTAGGTGGCAAACCAGAGTGCGATCCGTATGTTCTTTTTCATTTTTAATTGCGGCTTTCCCCACCCCAAATGACCGGCCGGACGAAGCTGCCCGACCCACCACTCACACACGCGAAAACATAAGCAGCCTTTGTGCCACCCGTTAATTTCGTTCAGAGCAGTTTTGTTTTCCACAACAACACCTAATGCTCCTTATTTGCGATGCTTGTGGTTCCGCCGGCGTTTCGGCCGGGTTGCCCCCCGGTTCATGGGGATGAAAAACCCATTTGATCCGTCGCCAAATAAATTTGATCTGTCGTAAAACACGTTTGGTTTGCCGAAAAATAAATTTGCTTTGCGGTAAAATAGATTTGATCTGAAGCAAAACAAATTCACTTTGCCGCAAAACAGATTTGATCCGTGGCAAAATAAATTTGGTTCGTCGTAAAACAAATTTGATCCGTCACAAAACAAATTCACTTTGCGACCAAACAAATTTGATCTGTGCCCAAACCGATTTGATTTGTCATAAAACAAATTTAGTATGTGCAAAATAAATTTGGTTTGCGCCTTCGGAAGCGGAAAATCGTCCCGCCTATCTTGAAAAGTGGACAGTGCTGGATGATTTCAGGACAGGACACGCTGTAGCGTCCGGCCTGTGGCCGGAGGTTTCGAGCCACAGGCTCGACGCTACACCAAGCGGGCACCACAACCATCAGGCGCTTGGAACGCCGGTTGCTTTCAAAATGGCAGATTTAAGTTGCCGCCATGGATTTACGGTGGAGTGGACATCGCTGATGGGGCGATGGCGGTAATTTTGGCAGAATCCAGCCCCATCATCATAGAACGTCGCGGGCGACGGTGTTAATGTCCACATCGCCCCTCTTTCAATTTCCGGCGGCCGACCGCCAAGGCCTGTTTAATTAGGAAAGCAGGAATACAGGAAAGAATTTCCTTCCGCATTCTGCATTCATCCTGCTGCATTCCCCTTGGTGGC
>Ga0316222_1000724_pt1 | contig 47104 bp, 41 predicted proteins | sample TBH18011metaG_FD_206008 | JGI IMG/M metagenome (GOLD analysis project Ga0316222, IMG submission 206008) | Freshwater microbial communities from Trout Bog Lake, Wisconsin, USA - TBH18011 | ecosystem: Environmental > Aquatic > Freshwater > Lake > Hypolimnion/Profundal zone | place: USA: Wisconsin... | reverse complement strand
TGGTCTGGTGCAACACGGAATTGGGAATTGAAGGACGAGGTCTGGCTGAATCCGGAACGAAATCAGGCAGAGGCACTATTGCTAGCAGCATGACTTGACGCGACATCTTTGTTGACAACTACCGAAAACAGAAATCCGTGTGACACTGAAACTTGCTTTATAACGGTTTATCAACAACGGATTGCATCCCTGAATTCAGCTTCAAGGCCAATTCAAGAAAATGTTCCTGTTAACACCGAATTGGAAGAACAAGCAACAGCGAAGGCAAATGCGGATGCAGAAGCGGCTTTAGTTGCAGAAGATGAAGCTAAAAAGGCGGCAGAACAAGCTGCAATAGTGGCTGCAGAAGCGCAATTAAAAGTTAAAGAAATTGAAGATAAAAAACAACAAGAGTTAGTAGAAAAAAATGCCGCTGACTTACAGCGCAGCAATGATCAACAACAAATTTTAATAATGGCAGTGGCATCGTTGGTAATTTGTTTGGCAGTAGGCTTAGCAGTTTGGTTTTGGATTCGTCGCAATGCTAAGTCAAAACAAGATCAAGCAACAGAAAAAACGAATCAGGCAAGCCACACGCAAACATCAGCCCAAGTAAGTGCGGCGCAACGGAGTGAACTGAGACATCAATCAGTCGCAGCGCGTATTGTCGATAAGCCGCCTGAACTGGCATTGCAATCTGACATATCACCGTTAGATGATAGGCCGAGATTTTGCGGAGAATGTGGCAAAAAGCTGCTCGAAGATGCAAAAACTTGTGGTGCTTGCGGGGCGGTGATGACGCCGTCTATACAACCGACTATTCCTAAGCGAGAAGTTATACCTTCAATTCAAGAAGCGCAAAGAAATCAGCCGCCAATTGAACCTCCGGTTATCCATGCAAATAGGCCACAAAGTGTAATGGATTGGTATCATAAAATTACCGAGCCCGTACCTCTTTGGGTTGTCTACATTATTAATGGTATTGCTTGGGTACTATTTATTCTTACGTTAAATCATATTGTTGAATTTTTAATGGGCGTGGCATGCATTTATGCAGGAGTAATTGCGATTTCCAAGAACGAAGAAAAAGGAGCTCGGAAATTAATTTTGGCTTCCTTTAGTGATGCCATATGGATGTTTTATTGGGCATTTGCTGCACCAATGGATGATACAAGTGGTGTACTAGACTTACTTAAGCACTTAGGTAGTTGACGGCTATTTACTAAATTCATTTTTCAAAAATACTTACAAGCCATGTTTGTGTGAATAACGAAATGTGGAACCGTCGCTAAATCTGAGAAGTGAAGACGAACTTACATTTTTACGGCACATATTTTTACAATAGGGAGAATTAACATGGCCATAGTAGCTTGCCCAGAGTGTAGCAAAGAGATTTCCGATAAAGCACAGAGTTGCCCAAACTGCGGAGCTCCGCAAGAGAAAAAACAAAATTTGGAAACTGTTGAAAATTCCGCACATGATGTTTCATTCGCTTGGACATTATTGTTTGGCGCTTTTTATTTATGGTACAAAGGTTGGTTTAAGTCCGGCCTTGTGGCCATAGTAATAGCCTTCGTTAGCGGAGGGTTTGGATGGCTTATAGTGCCATTTTTTGCAAAACAGTTAGTTAATTACTTTGAAGATTGAAATATTATTCAGTCATGAACTATTGGGATTTTTTAAACGGCATCAAATTGCGTTTTATATGTTATTGAAAATGGAAATAGAAAATAATGGCTAAATTTTGTGTTTGGTGCGGCAAAGCACTAATTGAAGATGCAAAGACTTGCATTGCATGTGGTAAGGCCGTACCAATTTCGCCAAACACCATAAATCAGCAAACAGTGAATGATGCAAAGAAACAGTTTGCCAATGCAACCGCGATAATTAAGGAAAAAAGCTTAAAGGTTGCAGAGCAATTTAACGAGGATTTAAAAGGCATTAACAAGGCGCGAAGCAAGGCATTTGAGGATGGTAAAGAAGGAGATGGAGGTAGTGGTATAGATAAAGCTAAAACGTTATCGAAATCTTTCTGGGGAAATTTAACAGGTAAACAGAAGGGTATTGTTATTGGTGGATTAGTTTTGGTAATTTTTATTGTGGCTAAATTGTTTTCGCATTCCGATTCTGAGAATTTTGATGGTTATAGCAGTGCATCTAATTCAAATGTTAAATCTGATCCTTTTGATGCATTGCAAAGTGCGTATTATTCATTCAGTCCAAATTGTAGGCAAATCTTCGGTGAATCTACAAGTTCTCTGATTGTAAGAGTTAAAGACATAAGAAAAAGTGGTGCAAACAATAGCGCTGGAATGGGAAGTGTTGAAGGCCAGTTGATGCTGCTTAGAAATAATGGATGTGCTCCGAGAAAGTAACTGCATCTAGCGCGTTGCAGCGCTGAACTTAAGACTGTGACTGGTCACGCCGAGTCGTTCTGCCACTTCAATGACCGAGCGACCGCGACCGGTGACTTGTTTAACTGCATCAATCGTAAATTGATCAGTATAACGCTTTCCGCTCATAATGCCTCCTGTTGGGCAAAATTATAAGTTCAGGAGTGTCTACCAAAGCCGGGGCGATTCCATGTATATTTTCATGTAAAAATTGAAGGCGGTAATGATTGTTAAAAATAGTGTGCGTTCAAATAAAGAAAAAGGCAATGTGCTGCCTTTTGTTTTTATTGTTGTGGTCTCGATTCTGTTGTCATCATGTTTTTCTAAACAAAAACCTCCGGACATAGCGGAGTTAGATGCTAAATTGACTGGAACGTGGACAACGGCAGATAACATTAAAGCAGCGTGTTCGACAAATCTTTCACTTTTTATTCGACGCTCTGATGGAACACTGGAAATGACTGGTGATCGCGGTGAGATTTTTGATAGGGCAACGTGGAAAATAGAGAAAATTTACGATTCTAATCTGGCTGGGATGCGCATTGAACATGTTGGGAGAGCTCCCATTTTCTGGATAGTGCAGTTCAAAGGAGATGATCTTAAAACTAGCATTATGTTATTCAGTTTGCCGAGCGATGTGGATGAAGCTAAAACTGATTTAGCTAAGCAGGATCCGAATACTCCTGGCAGTGACCTTCCATTGCTTCATAAATGTTTATGACCCTCAATTACGATGCGCTGATACGGTTGCAATAAGGTAGTTCAATGTGCAGTGCCAGAACGAATCATGATAAGCTTTATTTTGTAGTGTTATAAATTAAAATTCAAGGCAATAAAAAAGCAGCCCGAAAGCTGCGTTGTTTACGACTGCAATTACAAACACGATTACATATTCAGAACCTGTGCTGCTCGATCCGCAGTCAAGTTAGGAATTAAATGTGCGTAGCACGTGGTTGAAGTTAAATTACGATGGCCGAGTAGATGCTGTAATTCGACAAGCGATAAACCTGCTCTGAGCATTTTACAAGCGAAAGTGTGACGCAGCGTATGCAAGCAAACATCTGCAAGACCTAAACGTTCGCAAGCAGCATGGAAAATCATATTGCTGTGCTTTGATGCAGCAGCCCGCTCTGGAAACAAAAAACCGTTGCCAGTGCGAGCATGTAAAGCAATGCCCTGCATCGGCAATTCAGCTGTTGCAATGCGTCGCAGTACCATTTCACGTAATGCGTTGCTCATTGTCAGCGTAGTGTCGGTGCCGCCTTTGCTGCGATGAATAGTAATTGTGTTATTAGGCAGGTCAATTTGAGACAATTTTAAGTTGGCTATTTCGCGATCACGTGCGCCGGTGTGCAGCAAAGCAAGCACGAAGTCATACTGCTCTTGAGCGTAACGTTTTCTGGTGTAAATTGTATTTGCAGGGTTAAGTTCAGCAAGCAGCCTAGTCACTTCGTCATCGCTTAAAAAGCGTATGCGACCGGTCTGGCCTTTTAACTGTTTGATTTTTGGTCCAGCAGTGTAACCGGATTTGATACAAAAGTTTTGCAATGCATTCCAGTACAGTATTGCAGTATTTACGGTGCTGATTGCATAGCCAAATTGGTGAACAGCGTCGTATGCAACAAGTTGAACGTCTGATGTTTTAAGCGTGTGCAGCGTTGATTTGAATAGCGAGTTAAACAATGCAAATTTATTGCCAGCGTTCGTGACTCCAACAGTGCCTTTGCGACTGGCTAAAAACGCTGCTACAGCTTTTTCTGTCGTGATCGGCGTGCGTTTTGCAACTACAACTTCGGCGTGCATTTCTGCAACCCATTGCGCTTCTAATTGCTCAGCTACCCGTTTGTTTGTAGTTTTTGTCGATTTTGCAATCATTTGCCCCGCAACTTGGGTTCTAACGTGATAAATGTTGCCTCTTTTTATTAGTGCCATAAAGTCTCCTTACTTTAAACACCTATTTAGGCATTCTGTAAGCAGTGTGCTGATTTTCTTGTTATAAAGCTACCTAAATAGTTTATTTTTGGCAATTATTTTGTACTGATTTTGTCACACTCCGGCGCACTTTTTGCTACTTCGTGTATGAAAGTCCACGTTTAAAAGCTATATAAATCAACAGCTTGCAAGCGATAGTATAAAAAAGTAAACAGTCTATTTTTGCTTGCAGTGAGACCGCTTGTAAGTGCTTGATTTGTAAAGGTTCTTTGTGATGCGCAAAGTATGTAATATACTGCCACCTTTCCTCCGACCACCACTTTCTGCATTTTAATCAGGCACACCTGGCCCAGGTCGTAATCTGACTCGCAGAAATCTTACTCAATACCATGACCGAAACGAAGTTAGTACCAGACGCAGTGAACACTGCCGAATCCCTCCCAACTCCTGACGCTGTGACTGTAGCCGATACTGTGCGCTTTGCCGATTTCGGTCTGTCCGACGACATCCTGCGTGCGCTTCTTGATCAGGGCTATGTGCACCCGACGCCGATTCAGGAAGCCGCCATTCCGGTGGTGCTGCAGGGCCGTGACGTCATGGGTGCGGCGCAAACCGGGACCGGCAAAACCGCCGGCTTCGCGCTGCCGATTATTCAGCTGCTGCTATCGCATGCCAGTACCAGTGCCTCGCCGGCCCGCCATCCGGTGCGCGCGTTGATTCTGACACCAACCCGCGAACTGGCGGATCAGGTGGCCGATAACGTCAAGGCGTATTCCCGACATACTCCATTGCGCAGCGTCGTGGTTTTTGGTGGCGTCGATATCGCGCCGCAAACGGCCGCGCTGCGCGCCGGTGTGGAAATCGTCATTGCCACACCAGGACGACTGCTCGATCACGTACAGCAAAAAACCATCAATCTGTCGCAGGTGCAGATCCTGGTCATGGATGAAGCCGATCGCATGCTGGACATGGGCTTTTTACCCGATCTGCAGCGCATCCTCAATCTGTTGCCCAAGCAGCGTCAGAGCCTGATGTTCTCTGCGACGTTTTCGCAGGAAATCAAAAAACTGGCCGCAACGTTTTTGCGCAATCCGCAAACCATTGAAGTCGCACGCAGCAATGCCACGGCTGAAAACGTTACCCAGATTCTGTATCAGGTACCGGAAGATGAAAAACGCGATGCGGTCAGCTTCATCATCCGCGAACGCAATCTGAAACAGGTAATCGTTTTTTCCAACACCAAAATCGGCGCCTCGCGTCTGGCCGTGCATCTGGCCAAAACCGGCGTGAAAGCCTCCGCGATTCACGGCGACAAATCCCAGCAGGAACGCATGGCAGCGCTGGAAGCCTTCAAGCGCGGTGAAATTGAAGTGCTGGTGGCCACCGACGTGGCCGCCCGCGGTCTGGATATTGCCGAACTGCCGTGCGTGATCAATTATGATTTGCCGCACAGTGCGGAAGATTATGTGCATCGTATCGGCCGCACCGGTCGCGCCGGTGCCAAGGGTGATGCGATATCACTGGCAGCAGAAAAAGATGACCGCTATCTGGCCGATATTGAAAAGCTGATCAAGCAGAAAATCACGCGCGTGCATCTGGCCGGATTTGTAGCAGGAAAAGTGGCTGAGTCGCATGGTTCCCGCGAGCCACGCGAAGCACGCAGCAGCAGTTACGATGAAGTCAGACATAACCGCCGCACTACGCAAAAACCGTATACCCCGAACGCGCCTAAAGTGGATCCGTGGTTTTTGCAGCCGTATCAGCCTACGGCGTCGACGCTGTCAGACAAGCCGGCGGCAGTCAAGCCTGGTTCCGGCAAGTCTGCACCGAAACGGGCTGCGTTGCTGGGTGGGACTTCCAAAACCTGAATCTGACGGAGCAATCATGGACCTGGCAGAACTGGATGGATTAAAAGTCAAACTCGATGCATTGCGGCCCTTACCTCAGGCGCCACATTCCTCCTGATATGCTGCTGGTTCCCGAGCAAATGACCGCGCTGCTGCACTGGTATGACACCGATGCAGTCAATCTGCATCCTGTCATGCGTGGGGCCCGACTTCCCCGCCATTGGTTGATGCTGGGATTAAAGGAGTGTGCGCTGGCAGGCGCACACCGTTCCGCAGGCAAGGAGCAATGCTCCTTGAAACCCCTGCTACACCATCCCAGCCTACGACGCATCCCAGCCTACGACGCATCCCAGCCTACGATTTCTCTTGGCAACGACCGGATAAAAATTGAGTTTTTAAATTGATGACACAGTAGGACTAGACATTGCCTCTTTAGACATCTTCTTACAATGCGGACACGATTTCCCAGGAATGTAATACGGTGACAACTGCTCGCGTGGCGTAACAACGGCCCGGCATGCAAAACACTGCTCGGTATCGGTTGCTTCCAGCTGCGGATTGAGTGCGGTGCGGTAATCAAACACAAAACAGTCGCCATGATAATGCGCGCCGCCGACTTCCTCGAAGTACTTCAATATCCCGCCCTCAAGCTGATACACGTGCTCATAGCCGACATTCTGCATATGAATCGCCGCCTTCTCGCAGCGAATGCCGCCGGTGCAGAACGTGACCACGGTTTTATCGTTCAGTGACTCCTTGGACGCCGCAATCACTTCCGGAAATTCAGTGAATTTTTTGATCCGGAAATCCACCGTGTTGTCAAAGCTGCCCACATCCACTTCAAAGTCGTTGCGGGTATCGACCATGACCACCGGACGACCCTGGTCATCATGCCCCTGATCCAGCCAGCGCTTTAAATCCACCGGTTTTACAAACGGGGCGCGGCCCTCTTCCGGGCGGATCAGTGGCATGCGCATGGTGATGGTTTCGGCTTTCAGTTTCACCAGCAGTTTGGTGAAGGGCTGTGAGTCGGACAAACTCTCTTTGGCCACCACGTCGGCAAAGCGTACATCGGCGTGCAGAAAATCCATGAAGCCATCGATTTCATGGCGCAGTCCGGCCAGAAACAGGTTGATGCCTTCCGGCGTTAACAGGATGGTGCCTTTCAGATTCAACTGTTTGCAGATGGCTAAATAAGCATCGCGCCGTTCGGCAGTATCGTCGAAGGTGATGAATTTATAGGCAGAGATGTTGACGTATTGGGGATTTGGGGACGGCATAGGATCTAAAAAAACAGCAAGTGAATTTGAAAATTGGACTTTATGACATCGTTTTTATGACGGTAAGTCTTTGATTAGGCGGCATTATAACCGCAATGCCGGCGATCAAGAAATCGGTTAGTTTTCACAGGTTGCTCATGTAAAATAGCGCCCTATGACAACTCCGCAATTTATCCATCTCCGTTTGCATACCGAATACTCCATCGTCGATGGACTGGTTCGTATCGACGATGCAATTCAAACCGCAGCCAAAGATCTGCAACCTGCGCTGGCCATTACTGATTTATCCAACCTGTTTGGCATGGTCAAGTTTTACAAGGCCGCGCGCAGCAAGGGTGTCAAACCCGTCATTGGCTGCGATGTGTGGATCACCAACGATGAGCAGCGCGACAAACCCAGCCGGCTGTTACTGTTCGCAAGAAATCATGCCGGCTATGGCCAACTGTGTGAACTGCTGTCGCAATCCTGGCTGACGAATCAGCATCTGGGGCGCGCTGAAATCCGTGCCGAATGGCTTGCGGCGTTACCGCCCGGTGGATTGATTGCGCTGTCCGGTGCGCATTTTGGTGACATCGGCATGGCGATCGAAAACGGCAACCTCGACGCGGCACGGCGCTGCGCCAACTATTGGGCCAGCGTGTTCCCGGACCATTTTTATATCGAGATCCAGCGCGCCAATCAACCCAACATGGCCGTGCAGGTGAATCAGGCAGTGGCGCTGGCCGCCGAGTTGCAGTTGCCGGTGGTCGCGACCCATCCGGTGCAGTTTATCGACCCATCCGAATTTAAAGCGCATGAAGCGCGCACCTGTATTGCCGAAGGCGAAATTCTCGCCAACGGCCGGCGCGCCCGGCGTTTTTCTGAAGACAATTATTTCAAAACCCAGGCCGAGATGGCCGAGCTGTTTGCCGATCTGCCCGGCGCACTGGCCAATTCCGTCGAAATTGCCAAACGCTGCAACCTGACCCTGGAACTGGGTAAGCCCAAGCTGCCGGACTTCCCGACGCCGGCCGGCATGACGCTCAATGATTTTCTGGTGGCCGAAGCACAACAGGGCTTGCAGGAACGCATGCTGCTGCTGTATCCCGACCCGGCTGCGCGGGAAAAAGAAATGGCGCGCTATGAAGCCCGTCTGAAATTCGAAACCGATACCATTATCAAAATGGGGTTCCCGGGTTACTTCCTGATCGTGGCGGAATTTATATTGTGGGCCAAAAATAATGGCGTGCCGGTCGGACCGGGACGCGGTTCCGGTGCCGGTTCACTGGTGGCGTATTCGTTAAAAATTACTGATCTGGACCCGCTGGCCTACAACCTGCTGTTCGAGCGTTTCCTGAATCCGGAACGGGTCTCCATGCCCGATTTCGATATCGACTTTTGCCAGGAAGGTCGCGACCGCGTCATTCAGCACGTCAAAGATTTGTATGGCAAGGAAGCCGTGTCGCAGATCGCCACGTTCGGTACCATGGCCGCCAAGGGCGCAATCCGCGACGTGGGCCGGGTGCTGGATTTCGGTTATAACTTTTGCGACGGCATTTCCAAACTGATTCCATTCAAGCCGGGCAAGCAGGTCACGATTGCCGAGGCGATCAAGGAAGAGCCGCAGTTGTCCGAGCGACTGGAAAATGAAGAGGAAGTGCGGCAGCTGCTGGATCTGGCGCAGCAGGTCGAAGGCATCACCCGAAATATCGGTATGCATGCCGGTGGTGTGCTCATTGCACCGGGCAAGCTGACCGATTTCTGTCCTCTGTATACGCAGGGTGGCGACACCGGCGTGGTGTCGCAGTACGACAAGGATGACGTGGAAGCGGTGGGGCTGGTCAAGTTCGACTTTTTGGGTCTGACCACGCTGACCATTCTGGACTGGGCCGTGCGTTACATCAAAATGCTCGACCCGGCGATGCAGGATTTCAATCTCGAAACCCTGCCACTGAATGACAAGGCTTCCTACACGCTGCTGACCAAAGCCAAAACCGTGGCCGTGTTCCAGCTGGAAAGCCGCGGCATGCAGGGCATGCTGAAAGATGCGCGTCCCGATCGCTTTGAAGACATTATTGCGCTCGTGGCGCTGTACCGTCCGGGTCCGATGGATCTGATCCCCGACTTCTGCAAAAGGAAGCACGGTGAGCGCTTTGATTATCCCGATCCGCGTACCGAAGGCATTCTGTCTGAAACCTACGGCATCATGGTGTATCAGGAACAGGTGATGCAGATGGCGCAGGTGGTGGGCGGTTACTCGCTGGGTGGCGCCGATCTGCTGCGCCGGGCCATGGGTAAGAAAAAAGCCGAAGAGATGGCCGAGCATCGCCAGATTTTCCGCAATGGTGCGGCCAAGGATGGACTGACCGAACAGAAGGCCGATGAAATATTCGATCTGATGGAAAAATTCGCCGGCTACGGTTTTAACAAATCGCATGCGGCTGCCTATGCCTTGCTGGCGTATCACACGGCCTATCTGAAAGCGCATCACCCGGCCGCGTTCATGGCAGCCAATCTTTCACTGGCCATGGACGATACCGACAAGGTCAAAATTCTGGTCGAAGATGCGATTGACGTGTGCAATCTGACGCTGTTGCCACCGGATGTGAATTATTCTGATTACCGGTTTACACCAGTTGGCAATCCAAAAGAGCCAACCAAACCGGCCAGTCGCATTCGCTATGGTCTGGGCGCGGTCAAGGGTTCCGGTCAGAATGCAATTGAAAATATTGTCGCCGCCAGAAAAGACGGCCCGTTCCTGGATCTGTTTGACTTTACCAAGCGTGTCGACAAACGTCAGGTGAACCGGCGCACCATTGAGTCGCTGATCCGGGCCGGCGCCTTTGACTGTTTCAATGTGGATCGCGGCGTGTTGCTGGCTTCAGTGGGGCTGGCGATAGAAAATGCCGAACAGGCCGAGGCCGCGCGCAATCAGGTCAGTCTGTTCGATGATGATGCCGCCATGTCCGGCTCGCCCGACTACGTCAGGGTGCCGGCCTGGAGTGAAAAGCGCAAACTGGCCGAGGAGAAACTGGCACTCGGCTTTTACCTGTCCGGCCATCTGTTTTCGATTTACGCACCGGAGGTGCGTCAGTTTATCCGTACGCCGTTGGCCAAGCTGGAAACTTCGCGCGATGTGCGTCTGATGGCCGGCATCATTTCCGGCGTGCGTTCCCAGTTGACCCAGCGCGGCCGGATTCTGATCGTCACGCTCGATGACAATACCGGCACTCAGGAAGTCACGGTGTACGGTGAACTGGCCGAGCAGTACAAACAGTATTTCAAAGAGGATGAATTCCTGGCCGTGTCGGGCAAGGTGTCGGAAGACCGTTTCAATGGTGGTCTGCGCGTGACGGCAGAGAAAGTGATGGATATCGCAGCGGCGCGCATCCAGTTTGCACAGGCCTTGCGCATTGAGATCAAAAATGCGGTCGATGTGAAGCAGTTGCAGGCGGCGCTTGATGGCCACCGCAATCCGCAGGGCTGCGCGCTGGTGGTGCAATATCAGGGGGCCACGGCGGCGGCCGAATTGCGCTTTGGCGATGAATGGCGCGTCAATCCGGACGATGAGCTGCAGCAAAAGCTCGTTGACATGTTTTCACCGCAGCAGGTTGCGGTGTTGTATGGGTAAGTAGGCTCTCAATAAGTTTGGCGTATACGTAGGCTGGGATGCAATCCCAGCATCAACGTGTGCAATGCTGGGATTGCATCCCAGCCTACAATGCAAAAAAAATTATGAACATCAATCCCTATTTCGTTCGTCTGAAAAATGCCGTGCTGCCCTACAGGGGACGGCTGGGCATGGCGCTGGTTGGCATGATCGGCGCAGCGCTGACCGAGCCAATGTTCCCCTACCTGCTCAAGGTTTTGATCGACAGTGGTTTCTCCGAAGAACGCTCGCTGCCGATCTGGATGGTCCCGGTTGGCATCATCGGCATTTTTGTGTTCCGCGGCGTGTTTACTTTCTGCACCCAGTATTACATGTTCTGGGTGGCCAACAAACTGCTGTCCGACCTGCGCGCACAGATGTTCCGGCGCACGCTGGATGTGGCCATCAGTTTTTACCACAATGAATCCAGCGGCCGCCTGATCAATTCCATCATGTATGAAGTGCAGCAGGTGGTGGATATGGTCAAGAGTTCGATCAACACGCTGGTGCGCGACTCGATCACCATTGTTGCGCTGCTGTGTTACCTGGTGTACCAGAACTGGCAACTGACGATACTGGCTCTGTTTGTGGTGCCGTCCATGGCGTATGTGGTGCGCCTGACCAGCAAGCGGCTGCGGTTGCTGAATAAAAATCAGATGCAGCTCAACAATGAGCTGACCCAGGTGGTGGAAGAAGCCACCCGTGCCAGTCAGGTGATCCGCATTTTCGGTGCGCAGCGTTATGAACAGAACCGCTTCCACGCCAAAAGCGAAAAGCTGCGCGGCTATGCACAACGCGTGACAGTTGCCTCCGGTGTTGCCACGCCGGTGACGCAACTGGTGGCGGCACTGGCTGTGTCGATGGTCATTATTGTGGCCATGCGACCCTCACTGCTGCCGTTTCATTCCAATCAGTTTACGGCCGGCGATTTTGCCAGCTACATCACCTGCATGCTGCTGCTGTTGTCGCCACTGAAACGACTGTCCGATTTGAACGGCCCGCTGCAGCGTGGCCTGATTGCGTCGGAATCGATCTTTGATCTGATTGATACGCAACCCGAATCGACAGCAGGTGTGAACCTGACAGCGCGCGCTAAGGGTGATCTGGAATTTTGCGGCATTGAATTTTCTTATGCAGGACGGGATCAGACCATCCTCAAAGGCATCAACTTCAGTGTCAAGGCAGGTGAAACCGTGGCACTGGTGGGCATGTCGGGTGGCGGCAAGACGTCGCTGGTGAATCTGGTGGCACGGTTTTATGCGCCGACCAAAGGCGTGATCAAACTCGACGGGCTTGATCTGGCCGATATTTCCCTGACCAGCCTGCGTGAACAGATCGCCATGGTTGGGCAGAACGTCGTGCTGTTCGACGATACGATTGCCGCCAATATTGCGTACGGTGATGACAATCCCGATGTGGCGCGTATCAATGCTGCTGTCAAGGCCGCGAATCTGACCGATGTCATCGACAATCTGCCGCTGGGTCTGCAATCCGAAATCGGCGACAATGGTTCACGCCTGTCCGGCGGTCAGCGTCAGCGTCTGGCGATTGCACGCGCAATCTATAAAAACGCGCCGATCCTGATTCTGGATGAAGCCACTTCGGCGCTGGATACCGAATCGGAACGTGCCGTCCAGCAGGCCCTGGAAACCCTGATGCAGGGCCGCACCACACTGGTCATCGCGCACCGGTTGTCCACCATCGAACATGCCGACCGGATTGTGGTGATGAGCCATGGTGAAATCAGCGAGATGGGCACCCATGCCGAGCTCATTTTAAAAAACGGCACGTATGCGAATCTGCATCAGCTGCAGTTTACCCCCGAGACTTAATTCGCAGGCGGGGATGCATCGTAGGCTGGGATGCAATTCCAGCATCAACGGTTGAAATGCTGGGATTGCATCCCAGCCTACGATTGCATCCCAGCCTGCGTCATAACCAAAGATTTCAACTTGACTGACTACTAGATTTAATCGAATTCAATCAGTATTACTCTGATCTTGGCGGATCTGATCTGGCAGCGAGAATGCTCGGCCGAATTAAAAAGCCAATCCTCTTACTTGCCACTAATCCTGAAATTGCTCCACTCTACGGTGCTCTGCCTGGAATCAGAAGGCTGGTAGTCGCTTCTGGTGCTTTCATTGTGTTTTACCGTGTTCGTGCCAATATTGAAATTCTGCACATCCGTCGTGCAGAACGTTTACCAGCCACCGAAGAAGAATTGAAAAACATCGATTGATTTGGATGTTTCAATTGCTGTGAACGGCCACATTACATCTGATTTGGCGCCGGCACCGGAGCCATCAACACCGTAGCCGGCGCAGCCTGGAGAGCATCCCGGTTGGTGTTCACCAGCTTGCCTTCATCCCACTGCACAAAATGGTAGCCGCGCTTGATCAGCTCATCGAGCAGCATCGGCAGGGCCAGCACGGTTTTGGGATGGATGTCATGCATCAGAATAATGCCGCGCCCGGCGCTGTCGAGTTCCAGCAGTATCCGGTGCACGATCGATTCCGGCACCGGATCGGACCAGTCCAGCGAATCAACATTCCATAACACCGAACGCAAGCCGCGCTCACCGACTTCGCCCAGAATCATCGAATTGCGCGCGCCGTAAGGAGCACGGAACATATGGGTGCGGTGTGGGTCTTTCTGTATCACCAGATTCAGCAGCGCCTGGGTTTTGTCGATTTCCTGTTCGACTGCGGCCTGATCAAGCTTGGGTAAAAACGGATGCGTGAAACTGTGGTTGCCGATGGCATGACCGGCGGCCAGAATTTCTTTTTCAATATCCTGATTTTTAGTCAGTTCGGCATGGCCATCCGTGACTGTGCCCAGATTTTGACCGAGCTGAAAGAAGATCGCCTTGACCCGGTAGCGTTCCAGTATGGCCAGAATTTCTCTGGTGTAGACCGGATGCGGGCCATCGTCGAAGGTCAGCAGCACGGTGCCCTTTTCGAGTTGCAGCCCCTGCCATTCGTTCTGGCGCGCCAGTGCTACCACGTCATCGGCCTTGGTGGATGGGGTGACCTGCTGTTCCGGCGTGGGGATGGCACTGTTGAGTTCTTCGAGTACGGATGCGGCCGGATATTGCTGTTCCACTTCGGCGACATAGGCAGCCCAGGCCGGGCGTTCGGCCTTGGTGATTTTGGGCTGGCTTAAGGCATCGTTCAATTCCTGGCCATATTTGTTGTGGGCTGCAGCGAGTTCCTTCAACAGCATGCGTACCTGTCTGGCCTGTGGCGCAGTCAGTCTGGCTTTTTTTGCCACCTCGGTCAGGATGGCCCGCACCGAGAATAAATCAGCATCTTTCCAGGCCGGATTGCTGGCCCCGGCCAGAAAGTCGTCAATGGCGACAGACTGGGCGGTGGATGAGAGCAGGCGCTCAATGAGTTCGTTGGCCAGGCGCTGGTCTTCGACAAACAGAAATTCACCGGCGCGCATCGCTTCCTGATGCTGTTGATGGCTGACCCCGGCGCTGGTGCTGTAGCTCTGCAGTGACAGGATGCGCCGGTGATTGCTGATCAGGGCTTGTACGTCAGTCTGGATTGATAGTGCTGTCGCCGGTTCTGCCGAGGCGTTGTTCGCGTTGATTACGAAAATGAACAATGCACAGAGGATTGGTTTGGCAAAAGAAAGCGTCGAATGTTGAAAAAGCATGAACTGGTCTGGTTGGAAAGCTGGCTCTGGCCGGTCGGCAAGTGTGTCAATGATAACGACAAATCCTTCGATTTGAAAACAGTTTTGTTGCTGTGGCTCGATGCATCCTGGATGTGCCCTTGACTATGTATGGCTGGCAGTCGACATATTCAGGGCCTTATGTGGGATATTCTCGTCTTCAAGCGACGGATCAGAAACGTAAGCCCGGTTTTCACTAGTAGTCAGTCAACCTAATTTCTGTAGTTAGAAATTGATGGATTTTTTTGTCTGGCAAGGCGTGAGGACGCCGCTTAGCTAGCTAAGCAAGGACGAGCAACGAAGCCAGGCGAAAAAAGACACGATTTATAGCTATAGAAATTAGGTTGACTGACTACTAGCATATTTTCCCGCCAGTTCCAGATCGTCAATGCTGCCTGCCCGTCTGGATAAATCTCTTGTGTTTTCTGATGGTTCATCCTGGTCAGGCTCGCTGCCAGACGGTGAAGTTTGGCCAGGCATGCCTGACACGGCCTGAGTGTCTGCAGAAACCAGATCGTTGCACCTGCGACAGCAATCCAGCATGGCATCAAGGATGGCGCACGGCAGTCCAATTACCGCCATGCCGGCCGATTCTGCAATATGCCCACGCGCATCCTGTTCCTGCGGTTTTTCCTGCATCGAGAAATGCGTGCTGATCATCCACAGAACGATGCCGGCTGCGGCGATGGCCAGGCCAATACCCCCGGCCCATGATGTCCCCACCCCCACTCCGATTAGCAGGGTGACCATCCATGGACACCCCAGTGCTGCGCCGGCCCCGGCCCCCGTCAGGATTGCTCCAATATTTTTCATGATCGGGCTGGCGACTATTTTTTTACCGTACCTGGTAAATTTGCCGAGCAGGGTTGGGTCAGGTGGAGTGGATACGCCAGATGAAGGACCACAGCACCTCGATGCAAGATAACTGCCAATAATGAGCGGAATTCCGAGGGCGCCCCAGCCTGCCGATTCTGCAATGTGGGCACAAAAACTCTGATCTTTTGGTCTGACACTTTCATGCGCAGAATACAGGGTGCCTGAAACCCACAACGTGACGCCGACCACGATGATGATGATGCCGATACCGCCAAAACCGATGGTCGTCACACCAAGTGGTATCAAGGCACCGGCTATGGTTTTCAGTGCCGGGCTGGCACCAAAATTTCCTTTGCCCCACAAGATTGATTGGTTCAGTCTGGTTGGGCCGGGTGGATTGATGCCGTTCGACTGTGAAGAAGTTTGTTTTTTTTGTGTTGCCGCAGAACGATGAAACAGAGTGGGTGTGCCGGGGACTTTGTCGAGCATATCAATTCCAATTTCAACCAATTTTCGTTACGCGGGCGATGTGGGTAATACATCCGTTTTTGATGTGCTGAACGTTGCGGCAACCGCAGTAAAGGTTGAAGGCGCAGCAGAAATAAGCTGACCCTGAGCCCGACTTAAAAGTGCAGGTTGTCGAACCGGATCGGCGGGTGGCTTGACGCGTAGACTATGGCGCAAATATGTCGAGGCGAAATCGATTTTCCCGGCTTGATCTAATCCTGTGACATGTTGGTACAGGCGCTCGGGAATGGGTGGGGGCACGTCGGCGTCCGTTACCTTGATATTAGACAGGTCTGCATCCAAATACTGTGCAGCAAACACCCTGCATTGTTTTCCGGTCAATGGGCCGACATAGTCAACGGCGATTTTTTCCAAAGTTTCCTCGATGGGCGCAGGTGTCGCACAGCAGCATCTGAACATGGCATTGGCAATGGCACGGATGATGACGTAAGGAATTCCAGCCACACCCATCAATGCCGCAGCGCCAACATCGAGTACGACATTGTCGCTGACATCATCGTCATTGACCGATAAGGTGGTACTGAGTATCCACAGAGTGGCCCCCACAGCGATCAGGGCTATGCCCAAACCTCCGATCCACGAAGTGCCCACGCCAGCAGTGATTAACAGTCCGATCACCCACGGGCAGCCCAATACCGCGCTGGTTCCGGTACCGACCATCAGGCCAGCAATATTTTTCATGACAGCGCTGGCAGCAAGATCCCTGCAGCATTGCGTAAAATGGTTCAGCAGCGAGGGATTGTCTGGAGGCGCATTCGATGCATGGGTGAAGGGGTGGGCCGTGATTTTTTCAGCAGGCCGGGTTGCGGAAAGTGGCTGTGTCATTGAAACTCCTGTAAAAATGAATGAACTGTAAATGCCAGCACTGAATTAAAAATCATGAGGGTAGGGGTCTGGTGGAGTCTGCCGTACGCTGGCAGGCAGATCCAGACCATAACGTTGTTCAATATTCTGTTTTCGTTTTGCAGCAGACACATCATCATCGTTATTGAGCTGCGCTCCACAGCAGACTGAATTGCAGCGATTGCCAAGGGCATTGAATATGACGTAAGGAATTCCAACTACGCCCATGAATGCGGAAACGCCAATTTCGACAGGAAGACTGGTGCAGTCAACTTCCTGCCGTGCTTTCAAGATTGTGCTGGCTGTCCACAAAATGAAACCGACCCCGATGAGGGCTATGCCCACACCGCCGATCCACGAAGTCCCCACACCGGCTGCAATGAACAGTCCGATCACCCATGGACATCCGAACGTTGCTCCGACCCCCGCCCCAAACATCAGACCGGCCAGGTTTTTTGTGACTGCGCTGGCTGTCATCTTTTTGCAGCATCGTGTAAATTGGTTCAGCAGAGTTGGACCTGCAGCGGCAGGTGGATCTGTTTCGGTTGCGTTATATCGCCCTTCAACAGGATAGGGATCTGCATCAGTTGGTTCCTGTTCGGTTGGAAAAAATGGCTGAAAATCGGGATGTAGCAGGTTCATTTCAACTCCGATAGTGATGAGTAATCAGTAAATTTAAAGGCGACAGGTGCGGTACACTGCAGTTGACGCAGCCTGGCGCGGCAACAATACGGCGAGTGGCGATGTTAATTTAATCATCATCGTTAGTTGATCGGCGTTTTTACGTAGATCCGTCAAAAAAATTCCTCATCGGTATCAGGCAATGGCGGAGTGGGGGCATGGCGCCGGTTCAGGAAAAGTCTCTTTTCTGCCACTGCCAGGCCCAATTGACCCAATTTGCAGCCGATTGGATTGAATAGTCGGAAAACATGAATTAGTCTGGCTGCAATGCGTGCACCCGGCAGGGGAAGCCTAAATATTGTGCCGGTGACGCTGACCAACCCGCACTATAAAAATATGGGCGAAGTCATGCCGCAATTTACACTCGAGCGCTACTTGCAGCGCACAGGCTTTCAGGGGCAAGTCGGTGCCACGCTGTCGTGCGTAACGAAAATGATGCGCTGTCAGTTGCACAGCGTGCCGTTTGAAAATCTGGATATCCAGGCCGGCAGGCTCATCTCGCTGGATCATGACGATATCGCCGAAAAGATTCTCGACCGACAGCGCGGTGGCTATTGTTTTGAAGTCAATGGTCTGTTTGCCATGGCGCTCGATGCCCTGGCGATTCCGTATTTTTTTATCGCCGCCAGTCCACTGACGCATCACAATGTGAGGAAGCCCAAAACCCACATGGCATTGGTTGTACAGGTCGGCGACGCACAATGGCTGTGTGATTGCGGCTATGGTGGCTATGGCTTGCGCGAACCACTCCGGATTGATGTGCTTGATACTGCCACCACGCAGGATGATGACGCATTCATGTTAAACCGGTTCGGCGAGCAGGAACTGGTATTGAAATCCAGGGTGCAGGGGATCTGGGAAGCGCAGTATGCGTTTGATCTGACACCGCAAAGATGGGCCGATTTTGCAGCGGCCAACCATTACAATTCCACCCATCACGAGTCGCTGTTTGTCAGGAAATTGCTGGTGGTGCTGTGCACGTTGACCGGGCGCAAAATCCTGTTCGGAAGTACATTGAAAATTCTGGACCATGGTCAGCAGGTGAAGCAGCATGTCACGCCGGAAAATCGTCAGGAAATTCTGCAGCGCGAATTTGGTCTGGTGCTTTAGGTCTGTAGGTCTCGCAGGCTGGGATGCAATCCCAGCATCAACGGTTGAAATGCTGGGATTGCATCCCAGCCTACGAAGCATCCCAGCCTACTTGCCCATTGCTGTATTGCGGATCGTTTCCAGTGTCGCACCCGGCGTAATCAAATTCCCGTCGTACCGCAATTCAATTAAGGCGGGCAGTTTTTTGTCACGCGCAAATGCCAGCGCGCGCTGCAGTGCCGGTGCAAATTCGTCGGTTTTGGTCACGATTTCACCTGAGCCGCCATAGGCTCTGGCCAGTGCAGCAAAGTCCGGATTGTGCAGTTCGGTGCCAACCTGGCGGTTGGGGAATTCACGTTCCTGATGCATGCGTATCGTGCCGTACATGCCGTTGTTAAACACAATCACCACCACACCCACGCCGTATTGTGCGGCGGTCGCCAATTCCTGGCCGTTCATCATGAATTCACCGTCGCCGGCAAAGGTGATGACGGTACGTTCCGGATGGGTGAGTTTGGCGGCAATGCCGGATGGAACGCTGTAACCCATGGCGCCGGAAGTCGGGGCCAGCTGGGTACGCATTTGCCCATAGCGATAGTAGCGGTGTGCCCAGGTGGTGTGGTTGCCGGCGCCATTGGTAATGATGGCGTCGCGCGGTACCTGTTTGCTGATTTCCTGAACGACCTGCCACAAATTGAGTGGCTGGTTTTTGTCTTTGAAAATGGGTGCTTCAGTCTGATTGGCCAGATACTCGGCGCGTGCCGTTTCAACACTGGCCTGCCAGTTGCCCAGCACCGGCATGGCTGACAGCAGCTCGGCGATTTGCGGCATGCCACTGTTGATCATCATGTCGGCCTGATACACCCGGCCCAGTTCCAGTGCATCGGCATGAATATGAATCAGGCTCTGCCTGGTCACAGGTGCTTCCAGAATACTGTAGCCGCCGGTGGTCATTTCACCCAGACGCGGGCCGATGGCAATCACCAGATCAGACTGCTTGATGCGTTCTGCCAGTTTCGGATTGATGCCGATGCCGACATCGCCGATGTAACTGGCATGATGATTGTCGAATAAATCCTGAAAGCGAAAGGCGCAGGCTACCGGCAGATGCTGCTTTTCGGCAAAGCGCTGCAGCTGGTTGCAGGCAGTTTTATTCCAGCCGCCACCGCCCAGTATGACGACCGGGCGTTCGGCACGCGCCAGGCGGATGCCGAGTTCATCAATCTGCTGATGACTGGCCGATGCCTGTACCGGCTGGTAACGGCGCATGGCCGGGATGGCGCTGCCGGCCACCTTCTGCGACAGCATGTCTTCCGGCAGTGCCAGCACGACCGGTCCGGGCCGCCCGCTGGTGGCGATCTGAAAGGCGCGCGCGACGTATTCATGGACCCGGTCGGCGCGGTCGATCTGCGCGACCCATTTTGCCATCTGGCCATACATGCGCCGATAATCAATTTCCTGGAACGCTTCGCGCTCGACAAAGTCGTTGCCGACCTGGCCGATAAACAGAATCATCGGGGTCGAATCCTGAAAAGCCGTATGCACGCCGATCGACGCATTGGTCGCGCCGGGGCCGCGTGTGACAAAGCAGATACCGGGTTTGCCGGTCAGCTTGCCGTACGCTTCGGCCATGTAAGCCGAGCCGCCTTCCTGACGGTTGATGATGAAGCGGATTGGCGCATTGTTTTGCGCAGTGTTGCTTTTATGTTCGTGCAGTGCATCCAGAACCGGCAGATAGCTCTCGCCCGGCACACCGAAAATTGTATCTACACCATGGATTTGCAGGGCATCGACAATGAGTTGACCGCCGCTGCGGTGGCCGCCAGTGCGGAGCGAAGAATGGAGGCTTGTCAAAGTGGACATGTATAGATGACTTGTGGGGGAAAGTCGTAACCCTACCAGAAATCAGTCGTTTATTCAGCTAAAAAGGTGGTGTCTGGTGTTAGAATCCAGCCCGAAGCAAGCCAGACAGCCGCTGGTTTTGGCGATTTGCGTGCAAATTGTCCAGAACGGGAGGAAGGTCCGGACTCCACAGAGCAGGGTGACGGTTAACGGCCGTCCGTCGAAAGCTGCAAAGTATAAGACGAGGAACAGGGCCACAGAGACGAGCGTATTCAGTTACGGTGAAACGCGGTAACCTCCACCCGGAGCAATTTCAAATAGGCACGCATTGAGGCGGCTCGCGGAGCGTGCGGGTAGAAAGCTTGAGCCCTGGAGTAATCCAGGGCCTAGAGGAATGGCTGTCATAACACGAACCGGCAACGGCCAGTGTCGTAACAGAATCCGGCCTATCGGTTTGCTTCACTTTATTCAGTACGCAGGCATCGTTTAAAATTTCTCAACCTCGCCGGTGATTTCGGCAAACATGTTGGCGAAATCATCTGCAGCATCTTTGCCTGTGACGGGTTTGAGATCAATCGTGGTTTCTGTTTGCGGGACACAATCGGCGTGAGCAACTGGCGCGGATTCGATCCGGTAGGCGTCAGGATCATCCAGATCAACGGTGACCGGACGACCACTTGCACCTTCACCTGAGCCTTTTTGTCTGGCTATTTTTGTGTCCAGGTAGACCATGACAGCCAGCATTGCTGCGCCTGTTCCCGCCGTCAACGCCCCGAGGGTAACCAGTATGGCAGCGCCCACTATGAACGCACCGCCAGTTGCAACACCGGTGCCGATCAATACCATTGCGACACAGAATGATTCGTAAGGATGTTTATCCACGAATTTTTTTATGGACGCAGCGCATTTGCGCACACCTGCTGTAAATCGGTTCAGAAGCGTTGGGGGTGGCGCAACCGGCTCATCGAATTGCTGCGCTGGTTGTTCGGCAATGGGTTGTGTGAGGTTGAATGCTGCGGTGGGTTCAGTTGTGGAAGAGCTTCGATGCATAATTCTGTGTCCTGAAAATAAATGATCGGCAAGTCTATCTTTCGTTAAAGTTTAAAGACAGTGGGAATTGCCACAATTTGAAGAGTACTGCTTTGAGCGCCATCCCTTGCTACCTTTGTCTTGAACTAATCAATATCAATAATGTGAAACCGTTCTCTTGGTTCGCTGATAAAAGTCTGGACAAATGCGCTGATGAAGGCCGCCCCGAAACCGGCGCCGATGAGGGCTATGCCGGGAACATAATACCCTCTGTTGCAAAGCAAAACGCCAGGTACGGCCAGCGCGATTCCACTCCACTTCAGAATTTTCGGATACCGTTCGATCACCGGTGGCACGATCACTGTCTGGCGAATCAGCCCCGGCATGCTGATGCTGAAGGCGGTCAGATGTGCCGGCTGCGGTGGACCGAGCCGGGTCTGTGCCGGTGCGGCTACTGTGTCACTGCGTGATCGTGGCCCAACGCGCTCCATGGAATTTCTCCCTGCTGTTCCAGATCGCGGTGGTCAGCTGACCACCGCGCAATTTCTCAAATCGCACCATGTGACAGTGCCAGATACACGCTGAACGAAACGATGGCGGGAACCACGGCATCCTTGAGCGACTGTTTGATACTGTCCCTGCGTTGCGCGGTAATCGTTGACGCCTGTCCGACTGCCCCGGTCAGAAAGGCCAGAATACCCAGACCGATCAACATGCCTTCACTTTCCTTGGGATTGGGATTATTCATCATGTGGCGGCAGATGTTGGCTGTGAGCCCGGTACTGAACATGGCAGCACCGGTCACCCGTGCGGCATACAGCGTGCCATGGCGGACTTCTGCGCAGCGTGACAGGCGGCGTGCTTCAGGTGCGAATGGCTGGCTCAGGTCGCCGACCTGTATGCTGGCGGAACTGTGCGGTGCTTCTGTGTCTATGGTCTGATACCTGGGAGTGCCTTGGCCGGATTGGTCTGAAATGGTTGCGTTCATACAAGGCTCCCGTTGTGACTTCGATACATTATTCTGGTATTGCCGCCATTCGAGGTCGGCAGCGGTGGTGGTGGCGGGCTCGCCGAGTCATAGGCATTTGCAGGGCCATCCATAACGGGGTCCCATTCGGGCGCGATCTCCTGCCTGATCTGTTCGGCATCAAACTCCTGCAGCGACTTCTTGCACATTAGCCAGGTGCCCAACTGAACAATCGCCAGCGGCGCGCCGGCAACGAAATAACCGACCGATTGGGCCAGATGTTTGACGACCGGTTCATATCTGGGTTTGTTATAGGTCGATATCACAGTGCTGATGATAAACAGGCCGGCACTGCTGGCGGCCACGACGGGCGCGTAATCCCCAAACCAGTCATTGTCCATTCCCAGACAATCGACCTTGGCTCCGAGGAAGAACATGGGGCCGCATACGGCTTTGGTCAGCGGGTGACCTGCCACTTTTGCGCCGCACGATCTGGCCAGAATTTTCAGTGTGGTCACGCATGGCTGCCGGGTGGCGGCAGGTTCTGGAGCCAGTGGAGGATCTTCGATCAGTCTGGCGCTTTGGTTTGCCCCTGTTTCCGCTGCCGACTGCGGTCGTTTGCCTGTTAAAAATTCCATGCAGACCTCCTGTTGTCAAGTTTCGCAAATATGCGAGGTTAAAAACTGAATCTGGCCGGCGATAGTAGGCTGGTAATTTTTATAAGTACATCGAGGTTATTGCTTATTTACTTTTTATGAATTTCGGCATTTGCAACAGATTGGACCGTCATGAATTTTTTTCATTTAAGCAACGCCATTTGGGTTTCAAGCGCTCCAACAAACTCATAACAACCCGATAAAACCATGTGTACTGCTAATGCTTCACTTTCACACATCGACCTAAGTTATTAATTTTATGTGATATTCCAATTTTAAAGAGCATGAACAATCGCAGCTAAGTCGTTGACTTCATTATGAAAATTCAGTTTTTTTTGGTTTATTTCGCTTGACCGCAGGAAATGCTTACTATAAAGTGGGCGCAAGTGTGAAAAAGTGTCTATTAGTGGGATATTTGCAGTTGAAAAATATCCCACGCGCTTTTTTAATTCAATTTTCCAAGGAGTTCCACTGTGTTTCAAGGCGCGTCAGCACTGACTCTCGATGCAAAAGGACGGATGTCGATTCCGGCCCGGCATCGTGACGCCCTGCTGGTGCAGTGTGAAGGGCGCGTCACGCTGACGCGTCATCCGCATGGCTGTCTGCTGCTGTTTCCGCGCCCGACCTGGGAAGCACACCGGGATGACATCGCCAAATGGCCGATGTCGGCGCGCTCCTGGCAGCGTATTTTTCTGGGTAATGCCTGTGATGTGGACATGGATGGGGCTGGCCGGATTCTGGTGGCGCCGGAACTGCGCAGCGCCGTGGAGCTGGCGCGCGATGTCATGATGCTGGGCATGGGCACGCACTTCGAAGTCTGGGATGCCCAGAAACTGGCCGCCAGCGAGGCCGAGGCGATCGCGACCGGGATGCCGGATGTATTGAGTAATTTCTCTTTCTGATGGGGGATGCGCATGACCACACCTCCCGATTCCACACCAACTCCCATAACAACCGCTGCAGATGCCGCCGCTGAATTCAGGCACAGCACGGTGTTGCTGCACGAAGCGGTCGATGCCCTGCAGCCGTTCAAGGCGCACGGTATTTATGTTGACGGCACGTTCGGGCGCGGTGGCCACAGCCGGCTGCTGTTGTCGCAACTGCCGGCCACGGCGCGTTTAATCTCGTTTGACAAAGACCTGCAGGCCATTGCCAACGCTTCTCAGATCAGTGATCCGCGCTTTTCTATCGTACACAACAGTTTTGCCACGCTGCAGGCGGAACTGGCACAGCGTGGCATCACCCATGTCGATGGCGTACTGCTGGACCTGGGCATTTCTTCACCGCAGGTGGATGACGCCACGCGCGGTTTCAGTTTTCGCGCCGACGGTCCGCTCGACATGCGCATGGATACCACGCGCGGCATTTCCGCCGCAACCTGGCTGGAGACAGCGACGGAAAAAAATATAGAGGAGGTTATAAGAAATTATGGGGAAGAACGGTTTGCTTTTCAGATTGCAAAGGCGATTGCAGCTCGCAGGCTCACAGCACCAGTTTCAAGCACACGAGAGCTTGCCGAACTCGTGGCTGGTGCCGTCAAAACACGTGAAAAAGGTAAGGATCCGGCCACTCGCACCTTCCAGGCTATCCGGATTTTCATCAATCAGGAACTTGAAGACCTTGAAAGCGGCCTGACGCAGGCGTTTGATCTGCTGGCTACCGACGGCAAGCTGGTCGTGATCAGTTTTCATTCGCTCGAAGACCGCATCGTCAAGCAGTTTATGGCAGCGCGCGCAGTAGTGAAACAGCCGGAGCGGCGTTTGCCGATCCGTTCTGCCGATTTGCCGCAGCCACTAATGAAGCTGCTTGGTCGCATCAAGCCCAGTGACGCCGAAGTGAGTGCCAATCCGCGCGCACGCTCGGCCATCATGCGTGTGGCTCAGCGGCTGGAACCGGTTGCCAAAGGTGTGGTGCAATGAGCGCACGTTTAAATGTGATGCTGTTGATTGCACTGCTGGCCTGCGCGCTGGTGCTGGTGAAAACCCAGTACCAGGCACGTCACCTGTTTATTGAGGTGGAGCGATCGCAGACTGAGGCCAGGCAGCTCGAAGTGGAATGGTCGCAATTGCAGCTCGACCAGTCCAATCTGGGCAAGCATGAACGCATCCAGGCCAGCGCGATCAATGATTTGAACATGGTGCCGGTCACTGCGGAACGCACCCAGTATTTAACCATCAACGGCAAGAAAAAGAACAATGCGCAGTAACAGGAGCAACAACGTGAGCACAAATGCACGCCAGTCAGCTCGACCTCGCAAGGCCAACGCCAGGGGAGTACCGTTTTCGCAGAATCCGGTGCTGGCCATGAAGCTGTCGGCCTGGCGTTCGCGTCTGGTGATGTTTGTGCTGTTCGTCAGTTTTGTCGCACTGGTGGGCCGTGCCTTCTGGCTGCAGGCCATGAGCACCGAATTTCTGCAAAAGCAGGGCGAATCACGCTACGCGCGCACACTGGAGTTGCCGGCCACGCGCGGCAAGATTACCGATCGCAACGGCCTGGTGCTGGCGTCGTCGATTCCGGTCAAGGCAATCTGGGCGATACCGGAAGATGTGCTGGCCGAGCCCAGGGAAAAAATTCAGCAACTGGCCAGCCTGCTGGAAATGAGTGAAGCCGAGTTGCGCAAAAAACTCGATTCGGACCGCCAGTTTGTGTATCTGAAACGCCAGGTTGAGCAGCTCACATCCGACAAAATCGAAGCACTCAAAATCAATGGTGTGGAAACCCGCCGCGAATACAAACGTTACTATCCCGAGGGTGACACCATGGCGCACGTGGTCGGCTTCACCAATGTGGAAGACGCCGGTCAGGAAGGCATGGAGCTGGCCGATCAGTCCGAGCTGGCCGGCAAACTCGGTTCGCGCCGCGTCATCAAGGACCGGCTGGGCCACATCGTTGAAGATCTGCGTGCCATCAATGAACCGCACGATGGCAAGGAACTGACGCTGTCGATCGACAGCAAAATCCAGTATCTGGCCTACGCCCAGCTGAAAGAAACCCTGGCCAAATTTCATGCCAAGGCTGGCGGCGTCGTGGTGGTTGATGTACAGACCGGTGAAATTCTGGCGCTGGCCAATCTGCCTTCCTATAATCCGAATGACCGTTCGGTATTGACCGGCGCGCAGTTGCGCAACCGGGTCATGACGGATGCCTACGAACCGGGTTCGGTCATGAAACCGTTTACGGTGTCGCTGGCGCTGGAAACCAACCGGGTGCGCCCGGAAACGGTGTTTCAGACCGGCAGGGAAATGACGGTCGGTCCGGCGTTCATTCATGATGCCCATGAAAGCAGCGCGCTGACCGTAGCGCAGATTATCGAAAAGTCCTCGAATATCGGCACGGCCAAAATAGCGTTGATGATGCCGGCGCAGGAAATGTGGGAAATGTTTACCAAGGTTGGTTTTGGCCAGGCACCCAAATTTGATTTTCCCGGCACTGCCACCGGTCGCATGCGCAATTACAAAACCTGGCGTCCGATTGAACAGGCCACCATGGCGTATGGCCAGGGCATTACCGCCTCGACGATTCAGCTGGCCCACGCCTATACCATTTTTGCGCGTGACGGCGAACTGATTCCGCTGACGCTGAAAAAGCTGGACCAGCCACCGGTTGGCGAGCGCATCATTTCGGTCAATACCGCACAAACCATGCGCATGATGCTTGAAACCGTCACCGGGCCGGAGGGCAGCGCCATCAAGGCGCGTGTGCCAGGCTACCGGGTCGCCGGCAAAACCGGCACCGCCTACAAGGTCGAACACGGGTTGTACGTAAAAAAATACATTGCTTCATTTTGCGGTTTTGCGCCGGTATCGAATCCGCGCATTATTGTCGCAGTCATGGTGGATGAACCAGATCCGTCGGGTCCGCATTTTGGCGGACTGGTGGCCGCGCCGCTGTTTTCCAGTATCACCGCCAATGCCCTGCGTACCCTCAACGTGCCGCCTGACTCCACGGTCACCAGCGTGCTTCCCGATAACGGCATGGGAGACATCATGTGATGGAAAATACATCAATTACCCCTATCGTTGACTGGCTGCGTGCATTGCCTGGTGTATCGCATTTGGTCACCGACTCGCGCAAGGTGCAGGCGGGCGACGTATTTTTTGCCTGTCCCGTTGGCAGGGATGACGCACGCAACTACATACGCCATGCCGTCGCCCAGGGTGCGCAGGCGATCATTTATGAAGCTGCCGATTTTGTCTGGGATGACACGCTGACGGTACCGCATCTGGCTGTGCGTGACCTGCTGTGGCAGTCCGGTTATATCGCCAGCAGCTTTCTGTATCATCCGGACGCCGCCATGTTTTCGGTGGCGGTAACCGGCACCAATGGGAAAACTTCCTGCAGCAACTGGATAGCGCGCGCGCTGTCGCTGACCGGAACCAAGTCCTGCGTGATCGGCACACTTGGTATTGCAACCGTTACGCGCGGCATGGTCGGCGAGTTTGACGAAACCGGATTTACCACGCCGGATGCGATCCAGCTGCATCAGAAAATAGCACAGCAAAACGAAGCGGGCTGTGTCGCTCTGGCCATCGAAGCGTCGTCCATCGGACTGGAGCAGGGGCGCATGAACGGCATGCATATTGATGTTGCCGTGTTTACCAATCTGACCCGCGATCATCTCGATTTTCATGGCGACATGGAAAGCTATGAAGCCGCCAAAACGACACTGTTTGCCTGGCCGGATCTGAAAGCCGCTGTTCTGAATCTGGACGACGAAGCCGGTGTGCGGCTGGCCCATTATTGCCAGACCCGCGGTACCCGGGTGATCGGTTATACGCTCAATGAATCCGGCCCGACCCATTTGTTCCCGGTCCTGTTGGCCACCGGTTTGCGCAATTATCAGGGCGGCACCAGTTTTCAGGTGGATTCGCCGTTTGGCAGTGGTCAGGTCAAGTCGAAAATGATAGGTCGCTTCAATGTCAGCAATGTGCTGGCGGTACTGGCAACGCTGCTGTCGCACGGACTCAGTTTCAGTGATGCTGTCGGGGCCATCGAACAGCTCACGCCGGTGCCCGGCAGAATGGAGCAGTTAAGCGCCCCGGGTCGGGTACTGGTGATTGTCGACTATGCGCACACGCCGGATGCGCTGGAAAAAACCTTGCTCAATCTGCAGGAAGTCGCGCGCGAGCGGCAGGGAAAACTGTGGTGCGTGTTTGGTTGCGGCGGTGACCGTGATCCGGGCAAACGTCCGGTGATGGGAAAAATTGCCGAACTGGCCGATGAAATTGTCGCCACCAGCGATAACCCGCGCAGTGAAGATCCTCTGCAGATACTGACCGAGATTGCTGCTGGCTTTACACCGGGCCGAACACCGGCTCCGGTGCTGGAAACCGACCGCGCCAAGGCGATTTTGTTCGCCATCAAGAATGCGGCAAAAAATGATGTGGTGCTGATCGCCGGCAAAGGTCATGAAGCGTATCAGGAAATCAAGGGCAAAAAATTGATGTTTTCCGATATCGATCACGCCAATATTGCGCTTGGTGATCTGGCCAGCAAGGGGATCTCATGAATTTGACCCTGAAAATGACCCTGGCCCAGCTGTGCGCCTGCCTGATTCCAAATCGGCAGCATCAGGCCAGTCCCGAGCTGGTGTTTGAGGGCGTGGTCACCGACAGTCGCAAGGTAACGCGCGGTTGCCTGTTTGTCGCGCTGGTGGGCGAAAACTTTGACGCGCATGATTTTCTGGATGATGTCGTCAGGCAGGGTGCCGCAGCGGTCGTGGTGCAGCGTGTGCCTGATGCGCTGGCCATTCCTGCGCTGATCGTGCCGGACACGCGCGTGGCGCTCGGACAGATCGCAACCGGCTGGCGTGAGCAGTTCAGCCTGCCCGTTATCGGCGTGACCGGCAGCAACGGCAAAACCACCGTCAAGGAAATGATTGCCTCGATTCTGGTTTCGGCTTACGGCACCGAAGGATCGATGGCGACCCAGGGCAATCTGAACAATGAGATCGGCGTGCCGCTGACCCTGTTCCGTTTGAATGCGCAGCATCGTGCGGCCGTCATCGAGCTGGGCATGAACCATCCCGGTGAAATCGCGCTGCTGAGTGCGATCGCGCGGCCTACCGTGGGCCTGGTCAATAACGCGCAGCGCGAGCATCAGGAATTCATGCAAAGCGTGGAAGCCGTCGCGCAGGAAAATGGTGCGGTAATTGCAGGCTTGCCCGCTGATGGTGTTGCGGTGTTTCCGGCCGGTGATGAATACGCACCGCTGTGGCGTGCCTATGCAGGTCAGCGCAAGGTGCTGGCCTTTGGACTGGAAGACGAACCCTCACAGGTGGATATCGCCGGAAGGTTTGTAGCCAATGACTTCGGCAGCCAGTTAACTGTGTACATCGGCAAGGATGTTCTGAACATTCAGCTGGCGGCGGCCGGCGTACACAATGTACTCAATGCGCTGGCCGCTACGGCGGCGACGCACGCTATCGGCTGCAGCCATGCCGCGATTGTAGACGGTCTGCAGAATTTCAAACCGGTATCCGGTCGCCTGCAGAAAAAGCGCGCTCACAATGGCGCGGTGGTCATTGATGATACCTACAACGCCAATCCGGATTCGGTACGCGCCGCCATTCATGTGCTGGCGCAGGCTGCCGGTGAAAAAATACTGGTGCTGGGTGATATGGGTGAGGTTGGCACTGACGGCCCGGCCTACCACGTGGAAATCGGCGCTTATGCAAAGCAGCACGGGATTCAGACACTGCTGACGCTGGGTCAGCTGGCGCAACACAGCAGCGCAGCATTCGGCAGCGGTGCAGCGCATTTCGATTCGATCGACACGTTGCAGCAACACCTCGATGGTCTGGCAACAAAGGACTGCACGGTACTGGTCAAGGGATCACGTTTCATGAAAATGGAACGGGTAGTGGCACATTTAATGCATACAGAAAGATAACAACATGCTGCTTTGGTTAGCACAATATTTTCAACAGGATGTCGGTGTATTCCGGGTCTTTAACTTTATTACGTTTCGGGCCGTGTTTGCCACACTGACTTCGATCTCGATCGGTCTGATCGCCGGGCCGGGTGTGATTCGCATGTTAACCCGTCTGAAAGTCGGTCAGGCGGTACGCACCGACGGGCCGCAAACGCATCTGATCAAATCCGGCACGCCCACCATGGGTGGCGTGCTGCTGCTGATTTCAATCGGCGTTTCGGTATTGCTGTGGGCTGACCTGTCCAACCGCTTTGTCTGGGTGGTGCTGGTGGTGACGCTGGGTTTTGGAGCGATAGGCTGGGTCGACGATTACCGCAAGGTGGTGTTCCGGGATCCCAAGGGAATGGCCTCGGGTGAAAAATATTTCTGGCAATCGGTGATCGGGCTGTTCGCGGCGCTGTACCTGGCGTTCTCGGTATCGGCGCCTTCCAACAGCGAGTCTGTGCATATTTTCCTGAACTGGGTGCAGTCCGGTTTCAGCATGGATCTGCCCAACAAGGCCGATCTGATTGTGCCGTTTTTCAAAACCATCAGTTATCCGCTCGGCGTGTGGGGCTTTATTGCGCTGACCTATTTTGTGATCGTCGGCACCAGCAATGCGGTGAACCTGACGGATGGCCTGGATGGACTGGCGATCATGCCGACCGTGATGGTAGGCAGCGCGCTGGGGTTGTTTGCCTATGTCACCGGCAGTGCAGCGTATTCGAAATATTTATTTTTGCCGCACATTCCCGGTGCCGGCGAATTACTGATTTTCTGTGGCGCCATGGCCGGTGCCGGTCTGGCCTTTTTATGGTTTAACGCCTATCCGGCCCAGGTATTCATGGGTGATGTCGGTGCGCTGGCGCTGGGCGGCGCGCTCGGAACCATTGCGGTCATCGTACGTCAGGAAATTGTGCTGTTCATGATGGGGGGCGTGTTCGTGGTTGAAACCGTGTCGGTGATTCTGCAGGTCGGTTATTTTAAATTCACCAAAAAGAAATTCGGTACCGGCAAGCGGCTGTTTCTGATGGCGCCGCTGCATCATCATTTTGAACAGAAGGGCTGGAAAGAAACGCAGGTGGTGGTGCGGTTCTGGATTATCACCATGATGCTGGTGTTGCTTGGTTTGTCAACTTTGAAATTGAGATGAAGGGATTTGGATGCGTAGGCTGGGATGGAATCCCGGCATCAACGGTTGAAAAGCCGGGATTTTATCCCAGCCTACGATTCCATCCCAGCCTGCGAACTCTGAAATTAAACTAATGAATTATTCTGAGAAAAATGTACTGATTTTGGGACTCGGTGAATCGGGTCTGGCTGCTGCGCACTGGCTGGTGCGTGGTGGTGCGGTACTGCGCGTGGCGGATACCCGTGAAGCGCCGGAACGTCTGGCGCAATTGAGGGAGCTCTCACCAGAAGTTGAATTTGTTGGCGGCGCATTTACCGCGGGTCTGCTGGACGGCATCGACTTCATCGTCGTCAGTCCCGGTTTGTCGGAGTTGCTGGAACTGGCCGAGATTGCACCGCTGGCCAAAGAGCGCGGCATTCCCCTCTGGAGTGAAATCGAACTGTTTGCGCAAAGTCTGCAGCAGTTGCGTGCTACCCAGGAATATCAGCCCAAGGTGATTGCCATCACCGGCACCAATGGCAAGACCACGGTTACCAGTCTGGTCGGTCTGCTGGTGGAACGTGCCGGCAAAAGCGTCAGAATCGCCGGCAATATCAGCCCGTCAGTGCTGGATGTATTGAGAGAATGTGTCGACGCCAACACACTGCCGGAAGTCTGGGTGCTGGAACTGTCCAGTTTTCAGTTGCACAGTACGTACAGTCTGGAACCTGATGCTGCAACAGTGCTCAATGTGACGCAGGATCACCTTGACTGGCATGGCAGCATGGTGGCCTATTGCGCCGACAAGGCCAGAATTTTTGCAGCAAAAACCGTACAGGTGCTCAACCGCGACGACAGTCTGGTCATGCAGATGCAGAACCTGTCACCTGACCTGGTGACGTTCGGCATGTCAGTACCAAAACGTGTGAATGAATTTGGTTTGTCCAGCGAACATGACATGAGCTGGTTATGCGTGACGACGCCGGTTGACGACGATGTGCCAACACCGAAACGCCGCGCCAAAAACCAGCCCGTTGCGGAAATTGAAGTATTCCTGACGCGCCTCATGCCCGCTGATGCCCTGAAAATTCGCGGCAAACACAACGCCGCCAATGCGCTGGCCGCCTTGGCACTGTGCCGCGCAATCCAGTTGCCGCTCGCACCGCTGCTGCACGGTCTGCGCGACTATCAGGGGGAACCGCATCGGGTGGAGCTGATCGCGACCATCGCCGCTGTGGAATATTACGACGACAGCAAAGGCACCAACGTCGGCGCGACCGCGGCAGCACTGAACGGACTGGGCAGCGCCCATCACAAAATCAGGCTCATTGCCGGTGGTGTCGGCAAAGGTCAGGATTTCACGCCCCTGCAGGATCCGGTCGGTCGCTTCGTGGGAACGGTGTGCCTGATCGGCCAGGCTACTGCGGAAATAGAAGCGGCGCTGGAAGGCACCGGCGTAACAATAATTCGCTGCGCGTCGATGGATGAGGCCGTGCAACTGGCCTGTGAACATGCCCAAAGCGGCGACAAGGTGTTGCTGTCGCCGGCCTGCGCCAGTTTTGACATGTTCAAAAATTATGCCGAGCGCGCTGCCGTCTATATCGATGCGGTAAAAGAAATCGGCTTTGCGCGGGGTGAGCCATGAAGGGGCCAACAGCGTGAAAACCATCCTGTCGTCACTCTGGTCGCAGCCGTCTGCCAATCGTTCGCAGATGCTCGATTACGACCAGATGCTGGTGTGGGTGACGCTGCTGCTGATGCTGTTTGGCATGGTGATGGTGTATTCGGCATCGATCTCGCTGCCGGACTCGCCGAAATACGCCGGCTACAGCAACTACCATTTTCTGCTGCGTCAGGCGCTGTTTATCACATTGTCGATGGCGGTCGGTTTCGGGGTGTTTCATATCCGGGTGGAAATCTGGCAAAAGTATGCGCCCTACCTGTTTGTTTTCACGCTGGTGCTGCTGGTAGCGGTACTGATTCCGGGTCTGGGCAAAGGCGTCAATGGTGCACGGCGCTGGCTGTCGCTCAAGGTATTCAACATTCAGCCGTCCGAACTGATGAAGTTGATCGTGGTGCTGTACGCCGCCGATTACACGGTGCGCAAGCAGGAATACATGCACCGTCTGTCGAAAGGTTTTTTTCCGATGGCCCTGGCGATCGGCTTTATCGGCCTGCTGCTGTTGCTGGAACCGGATCTGGGTGCTTTTGGTGTGATCGTCTGCATTGCCATGGGTATTCTGTTTTTGGGTGGCATCAACGGTATCTGGTTTGGCGGAATTGCGGCGCTGCTCGTCGGTGTGTTCAGTCTGGTCATTACGCTGTCCAAATGGCGCCGTGACCGGATCTTTGCGTATCTGGATCCGTTTCAGGAAGATCATGCCATCGGCAAAGCCTATCAGTTGACCCACTCGCTGATTGCGTTCGGACGGGGCGAAATATTTGGCGTCGGGCTCGGTGGCAGTGTGGAAAAACTGCATTACCTGCCCGAAGCGCATACCGACTTTCTGTTGGCCGTGATCGGCGAAGAACTCGGCTTTGCCGGCGTGATGGTCGTGGTGTACCTGTTTTACTGGCTGATCAAGCGGGCTTTTGATATTGGTCGTCAGTCCATCGTACTGGATCTGACTTTTGCCGGATTGACTGCCAAAGGAATCGGCATCTGGATCGGCGTGCAGGCGTTTATCAATATGGGTGTGAATATGGGCCTGTTGCCAACCAAGGGATTGACGTTGCCGCTGATGAGTTACGGCGGCTCGGGTGTGTTGATCAACTGTATTGGCCTGGCAATTCTGCTGCGCATTGATTATGAAAATCGTGCGCTCATGCGTGGAGGACGTCACTGATGGCTGAAACACCAAAGCATCTCATGATCATGGCGGCCGGTACTGGCGGTCATATATTCCCGGGCTTGGCAATTGCCAAAGCCATGCAGGAGCGCGGCTGGACCGTGAGCTGGCTGGGAACATCGCACGGCATGGAAGGCGAGATCGTCCAACAGGCCGGCATCGAGATGGATGTGCTGAATTTTTCCGGCATGCGCGGCAAGGGAATCAAACATTCAGTCACGGGTCTGTTCAGGCTGCTGCAGAGTTTTAAGCTGTGTCACGGATTTATGAAACAGCGCAAACCGGATGTGGTGCTGGGTATGGGTGGTTATGTCACGGTGCCGGGTGGCCTGATGGCACGTTTTTTCGGTATTCCGCTGGTGCTGGTCAATGCTGATGCGGCGCTGCTGCTGTCGAACAAGATGCTGACCCGCTTTGCCCAGAAAGTGCTGTTCGGTTTCCCTGCCGATTTCGGCGAAGCTGCCTCCAAGGCGCAGCTGACCGGCAATCCGGTGCGTGATGAAATTGCGCGTTTGCCCGGACCGGCAAAGCGGTTCGAGGGTCGTACCGGTCCGTTACATATTCTGGTAGTGGGTGGCTCTCTGGGTGCCAAAGTGCTCAATGATATCGTCCCGGCCGCACTGGCTTCGCTGCCGGCCGAGGCCCGTCCGGTGGTCACGCATCAGTCCGGCAAACAGCATATTGCCAGCCTGAAGGTGGCGTACAAAAAAGCCGGCATCAAGGCTGAAGTGCTGCCGTTTATCGATGACATGGCCAGACGTTATGCCGAGGCTGACCTGGTGATCTGTCGCGCCGGTGCCATTACCGTGTCGGAGCTGACTGCGGCCGGTGTGGCCAGTGTTCTGGTGCCATTCATGGCGTCGTCGACCACGCACCAGACCGATAATGCGCAATGGATGGCCAGACAGAAAGCGGCAATTCATGTGCCGCAAAGTGAATTGAATGCGCAAAAGCTGGCAAAGATGTTGTTTGTCATGACGCGCGATGAATGTCATGCGCTCGCTGATGCAGCCTATCTGCTTGGTCAGCGCAATGCCAATGCAGTAATCGCGAAGGTGCTCGAACAGATGGCCGAAGAAAATAAAAACAGCAGCAAGAATAAAAGTAACAAGAAAGGCCTGGCATGAAACATAAAGTCAAACACGTCCATTTTGTCGGCATCGGCGGCTCCGGAATGAGTGGCATCGCCGAGGTATTGCACAATCTCGGCTACACGATTTCCGGTTCGGACCTGTCCAGCAACGCAGCGTCGCAGCGGCTGGCCAGTCTGGGTGTGCAGATTGCCCAGGGCCATGATGCCAGCAACATTCTGGGTGCCGATGCCATCGTGACGTCCACGGCGGTCAAGTCTGACAATCCGGAAGTCATGGCCGCACGCGCAGCCCACATTCCTATTGTGCCGCGCGCCATGATGCTGGCCGAACTGATGCGTCTGAAAAGCGGCATCGCGATTGCCGGCACGCACGGCAAAACCACCACCACCAGTCTGGTGGCCAGCGTGCTCGGGCAGGGGGGGCTGGATCCGACCTTTGTTATCGGCGGTCTGTTGAACAGTGCCGGTGCCAATGCCAAACTGGGCAGCGGTGATTTCATCGTGGTCGAAGCCGATGAATCAGATGCCTCGTTTCTGAACCTGTCGCCCATGATCTCGGTGATTACCAATATCGATTTCGATCACATGGAAACCTATGGTCATGATTTCGCGCGGCTCAAACAGGTGTTTGTCGAATTTACCCAGCGCCTGCCGTTTTACGGTGTGGCGGTGCTGTGTCTGGATGATGCGCATGTGCGTGAAATCATGCCATTCATTTCCAAACCGATCGTCACTTACGGTTTTGATCCGGAGGCCGAAGTGCGGGCCGTCAATGCCCGAGCCGTGGGCGGCGTCATGCAGTTTACCGTGGTGCAGAAAGACTATGCCGACATGGACATCAGTCTGAACCAGCCCGGCATGCACAATGTGCAGAATGCCTGTGCCGCGGTGGCCATCGGACGCGAACTCGGCGTATCGAATCAGGACATCCAGAAAGCGTTGAGCGAATTTCACGGCGTGGGCCGGCGCTTTACCCGCTATGGCGAACTGGCCCTGCCACCGGTCGACGGCAAACCGGCAGGACATTTCGCGCTGGTGGATGACTATGGTCACCATCCGGTCGAAATGGCCGCCACCATTGCTGCGGCGCGCGGTGCGTTTCCGGGACGGCGTCTGGTGCTGGCGTTCCAGCCGCACCGTTTTACCCGTACCCGCGATCTGTTTGAAGATTTCGTGCGGGTGATGTCGTCGGCCGACGCCGTGGTGCTGGCTGAAGTGTATGCCGCCGGTGAAGCGCCGATCGTCGCTGCCGATGGCCGCGCGTTGGCCCGTGCACTGCGGGTGTTGGGCAAGGTTGATCCGGTGTTTGTGGAAAACATTGCCGACTTCCCGGGTACGCTGGTCAATGTTTTGAAAGATGGTGACGTGGTCATTAACATGGGCGCCGGATCGATCAGCGGTGTACCGGGAAAAATGATTAAAGAGTTGAACGCTGCAGGGAAATCATGACAAATAAAATACAGAGTCTGGGAAAAGTCGGTGTGCTGTTTGGCGGACGCTCTGCCGAGCGTGAAGTGTCCATCATGACTGGCACCGGCGTGCTGGCCGCGCTGCAGGGTCTGGGTGTGGATGCGCATGCGTTTGATCCGGGTACGCAGAGTCTGGCCGAGCTGGCCGCGCAACAATTCGACCGGGTGTTTATTGCATTGCATGGTCGTTACGGTGAAGACGGATCGTTGCAGGGTGCGCTGGAACAGATGGGAATTCCGTATACGGGATCCGGCGTGCTGGCGTCAGCGCTGTCCATGGACAAAGCCATGACCAAACGGATCTGGATGGCCAGTGGCATTTCAACGCCAAAATTCGTGATGCTGGAGGCCAGCAGCGACTGGGCGGCTGTTGCCGCGTATCTGGAATTGCCGCTGATCGTCAAGCCGGCGCATGAAGGATCAACCATGGGATTGACCAAGGTGACTGACGTGTCGCAATTACAGCAGGCCTTTGAGCTGGCTGCACGTTTTGATGACGCGGTCATTGCCGAGCAGTTTATCGACGGCCTCGAAGTGACCTGCGCATTGCTGGGTAAAGAGGATGCCACGCGCGCTCTGCCGCTCATCAAAATTGTCGCGCCGGACGCGAATTACGATTATCAGAACAAATATTTTACCGATGACACACAGTATTTCTGTCCGTCGGGTTTGCCGCTGGACCAGGAAAAAGCGATACAGGACATGGTGGTCGCGTCCTACCGCGCCCTCGGTTGCCGTGGCTGGGGACGGGCTGACGTCATGATACGCAGTTCAGACAACAAGCCGTTTTTGCTGGAAATGAATACCTCGCCGGGCATGACGACCCATTCGCTGGTGCCGATGGCGGCCAAGCAGGCTGGACTGAGTTATGCAGAGCTGTGTCTGGAAATTTTGGCGATGGCTGAGTTGGAGCTGCATGTTTCGGCCGACTGGAAGCCTTGACTATAAAAGGGAAGAACAAGACGCATGTGGCAAGACATCAAAATTTTAAACGCAACCGCCAATGTGCTGTTCGGGCTGTGCGCGTTATTGCTGTTTTTGGCCGGCGTCTGGCTGATGATGAATCGTCCGATGTTTACCCTCAATGTCATTCAGATTGAAGGTGTGAACAATGCAGTTTTAAAGCATGTGAATTCGCAGATTATTCGCAGTACCGCTTTACTCAGGATCAGGGGCAATTTTTTTACCACCAATCTGGACACCATCCGGCATGCGTTCGAAATGGTGCCGTGGGTCAGAAAGGCCAGTGTGCGGCGTGAATGGCCGGACCGGTTGATCATCACCCTGGAAGAGCACAGCCCGTTGGGCACCTGGGGTGAAGATGGTCAGATTTTATCGGTCAAGGGCGAAGTGTTCACCGCCAATCTGGCCGAGGTGGAAGAGGAATCAAAGCTGCTTGAATTCAGCGGGCCCGCCGGCAGTGAAAAAGACGTGCTGGCGCATTACCTGATGTTTAAGGAACGGTTTGGCACGCTTGGTCTGGCGATCGCATCGGTTGATTACAGCAAGCGTTACGCCTGGCTGGTCAGGCTTGACAATGGTGTGAGAGTGCAACTGGGCCGAGAAGAGAACAGTGCGGTATTGCAGGAACGGGTAGAGCGGTTGATCAAGGTTTATCCGGAACTCACGGCGCGACTGTCGGGAAACATTGAAAGCGTGGACCTGCGTTATCAGAATGGTTTGGCATTGAAAGCGACCGGACAGGAATTGGGTACGGCAATCAAAAAGAAAAAGCAGTAATTGAAAGTAAGTTGGAAACCTGGGATATCTATGACTAAAGACGCAAAAAATTTAATTGTTGGCCTCGATATCGGCACCTCGAAGGTAGTGGCGGTGGTGGCTGAAGTCATGCCGGACGGTCGGCATGAGGTGATCGGTTTGGGGCAGCACGAATCGAAGGGTCTGAAAAAAGGCGTGGTGGTCAATATTGAAGCCACGGTCGAATCGATCCAGCGCGCGCTCGAAGAAGCCGAGCTCATGGCCGACTGCAAGATCAGAAACGTCTATACCGGCATTGCCGGCAGTCATATCCGCTCGATCAATTCGCGCGGCATGGTTGCCATCAAGGACAAGGAAGTCACTGCGGCCGATGTGGCGCGCGTGATCGAAACGGCCAAGGCGATCAATATCTCGACCGACCAGCAATTGCTGCATACTGTGCCGCAGGAGTTCATTGTCGACAATCAGGATGATGTGCGCGAGCCGATCGGCATGAGCGGCATCCGCCTGGAAGTCAAGGTGCATATCGTGACCGGTTCGGTATCGGCAGTGCAGAATATCGTGAAATGCGTGCGGCGCTGCGGTCTGGAAGTGGCCGATCTGATTCTGCAACCGATGGCTTCGGCGGACGCAGTACTGACCCTGGATGAAAAAGAACTGGGCGTGGTGCTCATCGATATCGGTGGCGGCACCACCGACGTAGCGGTATTTTCCGAAGGCGCGATCCGGCATACCGTGACGATTCCGATCGCCGGTGACCAGATCACCAACGATATCGCCATGGCGCTGCGCACCCCGACTGCCGAAGCCGAAGAAATCAAGATCCGGTATGGCGTGGCCAAGCAGACGCTGGCCGATCCGGCCCAGACGCTGGAAGTGCCGGGGTTGGGAGACAGGGAACCGCGTTCGATGTCGCGTCAGGCGCTGGCCGCGGTCATTGAGCCGCGTGTGGAAGAACTGTTTGCGTTTGTGCAGCAGGTGATTCGCGAATCCGGTTACGAAGAAGTGCTGTCTTCCGGCGTGGTACTGACCGGTGGCACCAGCATGATGCCAGGCATGGTGGAGCTGGCAGAAGACATTTTTATGAAGCCGACCCGCATCGGCATGCCGGAGTATCACGGACAGTTATCGGACGTGGTGCGCTCACCGCGTTACGCCACTGTGCTGGGATTGCTGCTGGAAGCGAAGAAGCAGTATTTGCGCGGGCATCTGGTATCGCGTCAGGAAGGTTCGGCCAAAGCAGTTTGGCAGAGGATGAAAGAGTGGTTTTTCGGAACTTTTTAATCGCAGATTGTTGATTAATCGCTGTGAAAAAAAGAGTCGTCAATTTATAATGCTGTGCAAACTGCAGTGTTTAGTTGTTAGTCATGACAAATCGAGATGTGCTGTGATGATTATCGACTGGGAACTGCCAACCCGGGAGGAAGTTTAAGATGGAATTTGAAATGATCGATAACGCGACACAAGGGACTATCATCAAGGTAGTCGGAGTTGGCGGTGCTGGCGGCAATGCAGTTCAGCACATGATTAACAAGGGTGTATGCGGCGTGGAATTCATTGCTGCCAATACCGATGCGCAGGCACTGGCTCAATCCAAGGCGCACAATGTAATTCAGATCGGCGAAACCGGTTTGGGTGCGGGCATGAAACCGGATGTCGGTCGTGCGCTGGCTGAAGAATCCAGAGCCCGCATTGAAGATGCGCTGCGCGGTGCACACATGGTGTTTATCGCCGCCGGCATGGGTGGTGGTACCGGAACCGGCGCTGCGCCGATTGTTGCGCAGATCGCCAAGGAACTCGGCGCGTTGACGGTGGCCGTGGTTTCCAAGCCCTTTTCCTACGAAGGTCAGAAATGCATGGACATCGCTGATGCCGGTCTGGAAGCACTCTCGGTTCACGTTGATTCACTGATCATTATCCTCAATGAAAAGCTCGAAGAAATTTACGAAGACGACAGCATGCTGGAATGGATGCAGCATGCCGATGACGTATTGAACAATGCCGTGGCCGGTATCGCCGAAATCATCAACGTGCCAGGTCATATCAACGTCGACTTCAATGACGTCAAGACCATTATGAGTGAACAGGGCAAGGCCATGATGGGTACGGCGACTGCTTCCGGTATCGATCGCGCCCGCATCGCGGCTGAACAGGCAGTTGCCTCACCGCTGCTCGATGGTATTGATCTGTCCGGTGCACGCGGTGTACTGGTCAATGTGACGGCCAGCCGTTCTCTCAAAGGTAAGGAAATCCGTGAAGTCATGGCTGCGGTGCGCGCTTTTGCTGCACCGGATGCATCGATTGCACAGGGTATTGCGTACGATGACACAATGGGTGACGACATCCGTGTTACCGTGGTGGCCACCGGTCTGGGTCGCGGTAAAAAACCGATGACTCTGGTACAGCCTCAGCAGATGCTGCGCACCGGAACCAATAATGAACCGGCTGCGATGAACATGGCACCAGGCATGGGCAGCGGAACATTAAATCCGGGCCATATGGGCCATACCCACACAACCGGCGTGGCAGCACACGGCTTTGACAGTGCCAAGGGCCCGGCGGTCTGGCGTCGTGAATCGGCTTCGGAAACAGTGCGTGCTCTGGAAAAAAATGGCATGGAAACCTATGACATTCCGGCATTTTTGCGCAAGCAGGCTGACTGACCGGATAAGGTGCGCATGCATGGGTGTCGTAGGCCGGGATGCAATCCCAGCGATGCACTCAGCAAAAAAATTGACTCTCAGGCATACTCCGCCTGAGCTGTATTCGCCGCAAACAGCTTTGTTTGCGGCGTTTTTCTTTGTAAGCCCTGTGAATCAACTCGAGGAGAGAAAAAATGTCCAATCCACAAATCAAAATCGGTGACAAATTACCGGCCGGGAATCTGTCTGAATATATAGAAGTCGAAACCGGTACCTGCAGCATGGGACCCAATACGTTTAAAGTCGAAGAAATCACCAAAGGCAAAACCATCGCCATTTTTGGCTTGCCAGGTGCTTACACACCAACCTGCTCGGCACAGCACGTCCCCGGCTATGTGGCGTTGTCCGACAAACTCAAAGCTGCCGGCGTTGATGAAATCTGGTGCATCTCGGTCAATGATGCGTTTGTAATGGGTGCCTGGGGACGTGACCAGAAAGCCACCGGGATCGTGCGCATGATGGCAGACGGCAATGCCGACTATAGCCGCGCTCTGGGACTGGATGCCGATTTCACCAAACATGGCATGGGACATCGCTCCCAGCGTTATTCCATGCTGGTGGTGGACGGCACGGTGAAACAATTGAATATTGAGCTGCCTGGCAAATTTGAAGCATCGAAAGCGGAAACACTGCTGGCCCAGCTGACGAAGTAAGCGACCCTGATTGCAGGCTGGGATTGTATTCCAGCCTACGATGACTTATAGACAACGCCAGCAGCGACTGGCTTGATGAAACCGGTGATGAAATCGGGATATCGAAGTAAAATGCATGCACAATTTCCTGCCTGATTCCATTCTCATGTTAAAACAAAGAACAATTAAAACCAGTGTCAAAACAATTGGGGTTGGTTTGCATTCCGGTACCCAGGTCAAGCTGACCTTTCAGCCGGCGCCGGTTGATACCGGCATTATTTTTCGGCGTGTCGATTTTGATCCCGCGATTGAATTCCCAGCTTCCGCCACGATCGTGGGCGACACCAGAATGGCGTCGACACTGACCCATGAAAAAGCCAAGATTTCAACGGTAGAACACGTTATGTCAGCCTGTGCCGGGTTGGGAATCGATAATCTGTACATCGATGTCAGCGCCGAAGAAATTCCCATCATGGATGGATCAGCGGCCTCATTTGTCTATCTGTTGCAGCAGGCCGGCAAACAGGAGCAGGATGCACCCAAAAAATTCATCCGCGTTTTGAAGTCGGTTGAAGTGCGTGAAGGCAGCGGCAAAACCGAAAAATGGGCGCGCCTCGATCCGTATCACGGCTATAAATTAAAATTTTTCATTGAGTTCAATCATCCCGCCGTGGATGGCACCAATCAGACCGCCGAAGTGGATTTTGGCGCCATTTCATATGGCAGGGATGTGGCGCGGGCCCGCACTTTTGGTTTCATGCAGGATGTGGAAAGTCTGCGCGGCATCGGCCTGGCTCGGGGTGGATCGTTTGAAAACGCCATTGTGCTCGATGAATTTCGCATACTGAATTCAGACGGACTGCGCTATGACGATGAATTCGTGCGTCACAAAATTCTGGATGCCATCGGTGATCTGTATCTGATCGGCCATCCGCTGCTGGCCAGTTACAGCGCACACAAGTCTGGACACGGCTTAAACAATCTGTTGTTGCGTGCCTTGCTGGATCAACCCGATGCTTATGAAATCGTCACCTTTGACAGCATGGAAGTGGCACCGCATTCCTATTTGAAGCAGATGGCAGAACAGTGGACGCCGAACTGAAACGATCCAGGCGCACAGAGAAAATTGTAAGGATAAGTTACGGCATATACCTCGCAGTTTCCTAGCGTTTTCTGCTGATCAGATTTCTCAACGCTTCCAGTAAACCGTCATTGTGTCTGGAGCCTGCCAGATTTTTTTCCAGTTCACCAAAGGCCTTGATGGCAGTGCCTGGCAGCTGACACTTTTTTTCAACCGGTTCTTTTTCCAAAGTCGGGTTGACTTGTACTTTGATGCGTATTGCGTTAATCTGCCACCCTGCTTTTTGCAATGCAGTCTGCAATTTCGGCAGCAGCTGTTTCAGTTTGGAAGCCAGTGCCGAGTTGGGTGCGGCCACGGTGAGTTGATCAGCGTCCAGATGCAATACCTGACAATATAAAAATAACTGCGGCAGCGCCGAGACACATTCTTTTTGCAGCGCTGCGTTATTGGTAATGGTGGGCCACAAGTGAGCAATTTGACTGCGCAATAGCGAATTGACTTCCACGCTCTGGCTTTTCTTGTTAGTTTTTTTGACAATGAAATTTGTTCTGCCATTTGTTCCTGGTGGATAATTTGTATGATTCGATGATGTCATGCTTGGCCCTTTGAGCAGCGCTCTGGAGTATTGATGCAAATTATTGTAATGCACCCGCGGTTTACGCGAGCGAAATCAATCAAAATAACGCAAAAGCATGTGGTTTTGTCACTGATTGGTTTGACAGTGTTGCTGGTCGTTTGCAGCTTTTTATTTTCCATGTTGTGCCTGCGTCTGGCCAGTTATTCCGATACCGTACGCAATCTGCTTCCCCCCGAATTCAGTGTCCTCGACAACACGTCGCAGGAAAAATACATGAAGCAGAATCTGGCCAAGATGGCCATCAAACTCGGCGAAATGCAGGCCCAGATCATGCAACTCGATGCGCTCGGTGAACGGGTGCAGGGCCTGTCCGGTGTCAAGCCGGAAGAATTCAATTTCAAAGCCGTGCCGCCGCGCGGCGGGATGGAACCTTCTGCTGATTCACGTTTGCTCAACATGTCTGAGTTTCAGACCGCGCTCGACGCCCTGTCCATTGATCTGAACCGGCGCTCGGATTATCTGAACGTGGTCGAAACGACATTGATGGAATACAAAGTCAAATCGCGTCTGCTGCCGACTTCACAGCCGGTCAACGTGCCTTTCAATTCGTCCACTTTCGGATGGCGCCTGGATCCATTTACCGGCATGAATGCCTTTCACGAAGGGATTGATTTTCCAGCTCCGGTTGGTACTCACATCGTCGCTGCAGCAGGCGGGGTGGTGATTACCGCCGAATACCACCCGCAATTCGGGAACATGCTGGAGATTGATCATGGCAATGACCTGGTCACGCGCTATGCGCACTGTTCGCGCATTCTGAACAAGGTTGGCGACATCGTAAAACGCGGCCAGTATGTCGCCGACATCGGAACCTCGGGCAGGTCTACCGGTGCCCATCTGCACTTTGAGGTACTGCTCAAAGGCCGGCCGCAGAACCCGAATAAATTTCTGTCAGCCGGAGCCAGTCAGGCTGCCAATCTGATCAGACCGAATTAGTATCTTCAACACCGTTCCAACGTTACAATAGCGCTTTCCTTTTTATTCACTTGCCTTATTCGCAAGTTCAACGATATGACAGCAGTCCGCACCCGTTTCGCCCCCAGTCCTACCGGTTACCTGCATTTAGGCGGCGCGCGCACCGCGCTTTTTTCCTGGGCCTATGCGCGTCATTTTGGCGGCACGTTCGTCTTGCGCATTGAAGATACCGATCTGGAGCGTTCAACGCCTGCAGCCGTGCAGGCGATTTTGGAAGGCATGGAATGGCTCAATCTGCAGCACGACGAAGGTCCGTTTTATCAGATGAAGCGCATGGACCGTTACAGCGCGGTATTGGCTGACATGCTCAAAGCCGGAACGGCCTACCACTGTTATTCGTCACCCGAAGAAGTGGAAGCCATGCGTGAAAAGCAGCGCGCACTCGGTGACAAGCCGCGTTACGACGGCACCTGGCGTCCGGAACCCGGCAAGACTTTACCTGCCATTCCTGCTGATCGCAAACCGGTGATCCGTTTTAAAAACCCGCTGGACGGTGAAGTCAGCTGGGATGATGTGGTGAAGGGCAAAATTACCATCGCCAACCGCGAAATGGATGATCTGGTCATCGCCCGTCCTGACGGCACGCCAACCTATAATTTTTGCGTGGCAGTCGATGACTGGGACATGCAGATCACCCACGTTATCCGTGGTGACGATCACGTCAACAATACGCCGCGTCAGATCAACATCCTCACTGCACTGGGTGCGACGTTACCCAAATACGGTCACGTGCCGATGATACTCGGCGCCGATGGTGAAAAGCTCTCCAAGCGTCACGGCGCTGTCAGCGTGATGGATTATCCGGCTCAGGGCTATTTGCCCGAAGCGATGCTGAATTATCTGGCGCGTTTGGGCTGGAGTCATGGTGACGATGAGATTTTCAGCATGGAGCAGATGTGCAGCTGGTTCAATCTCGATCACCTGTCCAAATCACCGGCGCAATTCAATCCGGAGAAGCTGGCCTGGATCAACAATCATTACATCAAACTGGCCGACAATGCGCGTCTGGCCGCACTGGTCAGACCCGCCATGCCCGCGGCCCAATTTGACGGCGCGCCCGCTCTGGAAGCCGTGATCGCGCTGCTCAAAGAGCGCGCCAACACCACCGTTGAACTGGCCAACAGCGCCATGCTGTTTTACCGCCAGCCACAGCCGGACGCCGAATTACTCAAACAGCATCTGACTGATGCCGTGCGTCCAGCCCTGCTGTCGTTTGTTGAGCAGTGCGCGACGCTGACCTGGAGCAAAGCGGATATTTCTGCATTGATGAAGGCAACGCTGGCGGCACACGGATTAAAAATGCCGCAACTGGCCATGCCGTTGCGTTTGCTGTTGACCGGTCAGTTGCAGACACCATCTATCGATGCGGTGCTCGAACTGTTTGGCCGTGAAGTTGTGATGGCCCGGATTGCAAAGGGTCTGTAATCGCGCCTAACGATGGCGTTGTTGATCCTGCTCAGTAACTGTTTCGTTGTTTGGATTAGATTGAAATTGTCAGAATAATTCAAACAGCGAAAGGTGAATATGAAACCGAACATGATACGAGAAGTCGCCGGCGATATGGTATTGAGTCAGGCAGATTTGATCGGGCACGGCATTGCAACGCATGATCCCTTTGACAGCGGGCTGGCATTGACGCTGCGGGAAGCTTTCCCATCCATGGTGAAGGATTACCGTCACTTCATCCATAACAATCCGCTCAAGGCTGGACAGATCTGGGTCTGGAGTGGCGTTGATGGCGCAGGCAGCCCCCACCGCGTCGCCAATCTGATCACGCAGGGCATGCAGGATGACGGCAAGGCCGCACGTCCAGACAAGGCGACACTGGAGCATGTTGCCCATGCCTTGAAAGCGCTGGCCAAATATATCAAGGCAGAGGATGTGCGCAGCGTGGCCTTGCCCTGTCTGGCCACCGGTGTTGGAGGACTGGACTGGGCCGATGTCAAGCCGCTCATCGAAACGCATCTGGGTGATCTGGGTATCCCTGTTTTGCTGTATGCGGTGTTTCATCAGGGTGTGAAAGCGGACGAAAAATTACGTTAATTTCAAGTATCGTCCAGCGCAGTCTGAATTAAATTGATTTTTAGTGAGTTACAGGCAAGGTATCGCTTGTAACTCGCAACAAGTTTTGCTATAGTCTCGTTTCTTCGCAAAACGGGGGTGTAGCTCAGTTGGTAGAGCGCTTGCATGGCATGCAAGAGGTAAGCGGTTCGATCCCGCTCATCTCCACCAGATTTCCAAAGTGTTATTGATGTGGCGATGAGCAAACACATTGATAACCTGTCTCACTGCTTTTGAAGAATAAAGCAGAATTCAGAAATAAAATCTTGCCGAGATTCAAAACTCATCATATAATCTCGGTCTTGCTTGGAAGCCGGTTTTAAAAAATGGCTCTGAAAAGTAGTGAAGAGCGCAGTAAAAAAACCGGCCAGCGGACAGAACATGTCCCCATCGTCTAGAGGCCTAGGACATCACCCTTTCACGGTGAGTACAGGGGTTCGAATCCCCTTGGGGACGCCAGTAAAATAAACAGACCCGTATGCAATTTGCATCCGGGTCTTTTTATTGGCAGAAAGAGCGAAGCACTGCTTCGCGGTTAAGGGGATTCGAAGGGTGTCGCATGCAGGCGACACCGCGGCCCGCAGAATGTGGGCGAATCCCCTTGGGGACGCCAGTAAAATAACGAAACCGGTATGCAGATTGCATCCCGGTTTTTTTATTGGCAGACAGAGCGAC
>Ga0316222_1000714_pt1 | contig 47517 bp, 44 predicted proteins | sample TBH18011metaG_FD_206008 | JGI IMG/M metagenome (GOLD analysis project Ga0316222, IMG submission 206008) | Freshwater microbial communities from Trout Bog Lake, Wisconsin, USA - TBH18011 | ecosystem: Environmental > Aquatic > Freshwater > Lake > Hypolimnion/Profundal zone | place: USA: Wisconsin... | reverse complement strand
GCTCTGGCCACCGCCAGTCAGCGTCTGATTGCCGGAAGGTCCGATGATGGTGACGTTGTTGGCACCGCCGCGAATGGTGGCATCGCTCACATTGGTCTGCGAGAAATCCAGCGTCGCCCCGGCCGTGTTGCCGGTGATGGTGACGCCGGTATAGCCATTGCCGGAAATCGTGCTGATTCCGTTCGATGGGCCGAAATTGCCGGACAGGCCGATGAACGCATTCGTCATCCCCGCCGCAATCGTGCCGCCGCCCGCCACGTCAGTGTAGCTGTTGTAATAGGTCGGATACGGCGTATCGACGACAAAGGTGTCGCCACCCGCGCCGGTCACGCTGTCATTGAAGTTGTAGACATTATAGGTCAGCCCAGTCGTGGCGGGGCCGACCACCGTCTCACCGGTCTGGTTGACCAGGATCGTCTTGATGCCGGTGACAGTGACACCGCTCAGGTTCAGCGAGGTTCCGAGGCCTGCGATCTCCACGCCGGAATAGCCGTTCGCACTGATGGTCGAAATGCCGCTCGCCGCCGAGAAATTGCCGGCCAGGCCGATGAAGGCATTGTTCTCCCCGGCCAAGATCGTGCCGCCCGCGACGTCGTTATAAGTGTCGTAGCTGTAGGTAGAGGTGTTGTTGACGTTGAACGTGTCATTGCCCGAACCGTTGAGGGTAACGTTGTTCGCCGTCACCACGAAATTCTGCCCCTGTGCGGCCGGGCCGGTCACGATCTGGTTGGGCGTGAAGGCGTCAATGGTGACAGCAGGAGACAGCGTGGTGCCCGACAAGTTCAGCACAGCCCCGTTGCCCGCCACTGCTACGCCAGTATAGCCGTTTGCGCTGATCGTGCTGATGCCGTTCGAGGGCGTGAAATTGCCCGCCAAGCCGATGAAGGCATTGGTGTTACCAGCCAGGATTGTGCCGCCCGAGACGTCGCTGATGGTGTTGTAGGCGACATAGGCGTTGGTGTCGGTGAAGGTGTCTTGGCCGTAGCCGGTAATGACATTGCCGTAATAGCCGACGATGAAATTGTCGCCACCAGCACTGCTGCCGATGATCTGTTGGTTGGGAGACTGGGTTTCGATCGTCACATCGGACAGCGTCACGCCAGACAGGTTCAGCGTGCCGCCATTATCGGCGATCACGACACCAGAATGGCCGTTGCCGCTGATCGTGTTGATGCCGTTGGCCGCGGCCGAGAAATTGCCTGACAGGCCGATGAAGGCGTTGTTCATACCCGCCTGTATCTGGCCGCCCGAACTGTCCTGATAGCTGTTGTAGTGACCGACATAGGGAATATTGACGTTAAACACGTCGCTCGCGCCGCCGACAATCGTGCCCCCCATCGCGGTGACATTGAAAATATTGCCCCCCGACGTGTTGGTAACGCTCGGGTTGATGCCGGACACCGCGATGACCTGCGGAGCCGTGTTGACCGTGACCGCAATCTGACCGGTGGCGGTGTCACCAAGCTGGTCGGTGACGGTGAATGTCGCGTTGGCATTGCCGCTGGCGGGGGCGGTGTAGATCCAGTTGCCTTGGGCGTTCTGCACCAGATTGCCGCTGGTTGATGTCACCGTCTCGGTGTCGCCCGCGATGCCTTTGGTGATCAGGCTGTTGATCAGCGCGGTGACATCCTGGCTTTGACCATGGCCAATCGTCAGCGCGCCGCTGGCAACCGTGGGACCAACATCGACCGTGACCGCAATCTGGCCACTCACCACGTCGCCGAACTGGTCGGTGGCGGTGTAGCTGGCAGTGTCAGAGCCGCTGGCGGGCGCGGTGTAGTTGGCCACGCCGCTGAGCACGCTGGTGGTGCCGGAAGCGCTGGACAATCCAGTGACGGTGGTGGCGGTGGCCACACCATCGAGTGTGCCCTGAGTGATCAGGCTGTTGATTGCGCTGGACAGGTTGACGCTCTGGCCGTGACCCACCGTCACCGTGCCATTGCCGGCCGAAAGCCCAGTGGCGACGTTGCCGAGGTTGAAGTTGTTCGCCTTCAGGCTGGAGACATTCACGTTGTCCAACGTGATCGTGCCGCCATTGTTCAGCGTGATCACCGCATTGGCACCCACCTGCTGGATATGCGTCAGCAGCGTGGCGAAGTTGGGCACCGAGAGCGCGCCGTTGAGGTCGATCACGTCGAAACCCCCGCCGGAGCCTGCGCGGAAATCGGTGATCACGTCGTTGCCGGTGCCTGCGGTGAAGGCGAACACGTCGCTCTGGCCACCGCCAGTCAGCGTCTGATTGCCGGAAGGTCCGATGATGGTGACGTTGTTGGCACCGCCGCGAATGGTGGCATCGCTCACATTGGTCTGCGAGAAATCCAGCGTCGCCCCGGCCGTGCCGCCTTGGATCACCACGCCGGAATAGCCATTGCCCGAGATCGTCGCGATGCCGTTGCCCGCGCCGAAATTACCGGCAAGGCCGATCACCGCGTTGGTCATCCCAGCCTGAATCGTGCCGCCCGCGACGTCGTTATAGGTGTTGGCGTAGGTATAGACGTCATCCACCGTGAAGGTGTCGTTGCCGCCGCCGTTGAAGGTGTCGCCGGTGTTGGTGACTTTATAGTTCAGCCCGCTTTGCGGTGCCGTGATCACCTGATTGCCCTGCCCGGCGCTGATGCCGACGCCGTTGAGCGTGATGCCGGTCAGGTTCAGCACCGCACCTTGGCTTGCCACCATCACGCCGGTATAGCCGTTGGCCGACAGCGTGCTGATGCCGTCCGCTGCCGTCAGGCTGTTGGTGAAGCCGAGCAGCGCATTGTTGGTGCCCGCCTGCACCGTGCCGCCCGCGATGTCGTTGTAGGTGTTGAAGTTGTTGTAGCTGTCCACCACCGTGAACGTGTCGTTGCCGCCACCGTTGATGATGTCGTTGTAGTTCGACACCTTGTAGTTCAGCCCGCTCTGCGGTGCCGTCACCGTCTGCCCGGTCTGTGCCAAGCTGACACCCACGCCATTGAGCGTGATGCCGGTCAAGTTCAGCACCGCGCCGTTGCTCGCCACGTTCACGCCGGTATAGCCGTTGGCCGACAGCGTGCTGATGCCGTCCGCTGCCGTCAGGCTGTTGGTGAAGCCGAGCAGCGCGTTATTGGTGCCCGCCTGCACCGTGCCGCCGGAGACATCGTTATAGGTGTTGTAGTTGTTGTAGCTGTCCACCACCGTGAAGGTATCGTTGCCGCCGCCATTGATGACGTCGTTGTAGTTCGACACCCGGTAGTTCAGCCCGGTCTGCGGCGCCGTGACGGTCTGGCCGGTTTGCGACAAGTCGATGCCGACGCCGTTGAGCGTGATCCCGGTCAGGTTCAATACCGCGCCATTGCTCCCCACGTGGACACCGGCGTGGCCATTGGCCGACAGCGTGCTGATGCCGTCCGCCGAGGTCAGGCTGTTGCTGAAGCCGAGCAGCGCATTGTCGGTGCCCGCCTGCACGGTGCCGCCCGCGACATCGTTGTAGGCGTTATATTCGATGTAGGAATCGGCCACCGTGAAGGTGTCGCCGCCCCCGGCATTGATGGTGTCGCCATAGGTGGAGACCGTGTAGTTCAGCCCGGTCTGCGGCACGGTGACGATCTGGCCGTTCTGCGTCAGGCTGATACCAACGCCGTTGAGCGCGATGCCGGTGGTGTTCAGCACAGCCCCCTGACTGCTCACGTTCACACCGGTATGGCCATTGGCCGACAGCGTGGCGATGCCGTCCGCCGAGGTCAGGCTATTGCTGAAGGCGAGCAGCGCGTTGTTCACGCCGGCCTGAACGGTGCCGCCGGAAAGGTCGTTATAGGCATTGTAGTTGTTGTAGGTGTCCACCACCGAGAAGGTATCGCCGCCAACCCCGTTGAAGGTGTCGCCGACAGAACTCACCGTGTAGTTGAGGTTGCCCTGGGTGGTGGTGATGGTCTGATTGGCTTGGTCGGCGTCAATCGCCACGCCACTGATGCGCACGCCGGCCAGATTGAGAACCGCACTGTCGCCGCCGACCGTCGCACCCGAATAGCCATTGGACAGAATGGCAGCGATGCCGTTGCCATTCACCACGTTGCCGCCCATGCCGATGAAGGCATTGTTGGCACCCGCGAGTATGACACCGCCGGTCGGCTCGTTATAGGTGTTGAATTCGCTGGCATAGGGGGTGACGACCGTGAAGGTGTCATGACCCGCACCGTTGATCGTGGCGTTGTTGCCGCTCACATTGTAGCTGCCGCCGACCGAGGTGCTGGTGATGGTCTGCGCCGTGTACTGGTTGGCGGCGATCGTCACATTGGACAGCGCCACGCCGGACAGGTTGAGCACAGCCGCATTGTCACTCACCGTCACGCCGCTATAGCCATTGCCGCCGATCGCCGTAATGCCGTTTGACGGGCCGAAATTGCCCGCAAGCCCGATGAACGCGTTGTTCACGCCGCCGAGGAGCGTGCCGCCGGAGATGTCGGTGATGGTGTTGTAGTTCACGTAGGGGAGCTGGAAGACGAAACTGTCACCTACCCCGCCGGTGATCGTGTCACCCGTGGACGATTCATTGAACGTGACCGAGCCTGAGGTGTTGGTCACGGTCTGGTTAGCAACGGAAACCTGAACGACGCCTGCCATGATGGCCCCCTGCGAACCGTCAGCTGCCTGCTGCACAAAGGTTGCGGCCAGCTTGATTCTACGACCTTAGGTTTGCTCTGGTCCACAGCAAAATAGCAGACCTATTTAGGCCTATATGATTGCAAGTCTCCCTGCGAAAGGCGCGGTATCACGCATGGGCTGCAAAAGCCGCCCCTCGGATGACGCTATTGTGCATATCGCAATCGCCGATGCCTCTGCTCACGGCTGGGCTGCGGCGGAGATCTGTTGCCGTGGTGTCGTGGGCGGAATAGACCGAGGGCACCCTTCGACAACTCGGACATCCCGCCATGATCCCCCGCTACTCCCGCCCGCAAATGGCCAATATCTGGGCTCCCGAGAATCGCTATCGCATCTGGTTTGAGATCGAGGCGCTGGCCGCCGAGGCGATGGCGCAGCTGGGTGAAATTCCGGAAGACTCGGCCCGCAACATCCGCGTCAAAGGCAGCGAGAAGCTGGCCGGGATCAACGCCGACGAGATCGCCCGCATCGACGCCATCGAGGCCGTCACCCGCCATGATGTGATCGCCTTCCTCACCTGGCTTGCCGAAGCCATTGGTGATGACAGCCGCTTCGTCCATCTCGGCATGACCAGCTCGGACGTGCTCGACACCTGTCTGTCGGTGCAGATGACGCAAGCAGCCGATCTGCTGATCGCCGATGTGGACGCCGTGCTGGCTGCCCTCAAAACGCGCGCCTATGAGTTCAAGCACACCGTCACCATCGGTCGCAGCCACGGCATTCATGCCGAGCCCACCAGCTTCGGGCTGAAGCTTGCCGGCCATTACGCCGAGTTCGTCCGCAACCGCGAACGCCTCGTTGCCGCCCGCCGTGAAATCGCCACCTGCGCAATCTCGGGCGCTGTCGGCACTTTCGCCCATTTAGACCCGCGGATTGAAACCTATGTGGCCGACAAGCTCGGCCTCGCCGTCGAGCCGGTCTCCACCCAGGTGATCCCGCGCGACCGTCATGCGGCGTTCTTCTGCGCACTCGGCGTGGTGGCCTCAGGCGTGGAGCGTCTGGCCACCGAAGTGCGTCATTTGCAGCGCTCGGAAGTGCGTGAGGCGGAAGAGTTCTTCCATGCCGGGCAGAAGGGCAGTTCGGCGATGCCACATAAGCGCAATCCGGTGCTGAGCGAAAACCTCACCGGCCTCGCCCGCATTGTGCGCAGTGCCGTCACCCCGGCCCTGGAGAACGTGACGCTGTGGCATGAGCGCGACATTTCGCACTCCTCGGTTGAGCGGGCGATCTGCCCGGATGCGACGGTGACGCTCGATTTCGCGCTGATGCGTCTGGCCGGGATGATGGAAAAGTTGACCGTCTATCCCGACCAGATGGCCGCCAATTTGGAATCGCTCGGTGGCGTGGTGCATTCGGGCGAAATCCTGCTCGCTTTGGCACGTGGCGGCATCCTGCGGGAGGACGCCTATCGCATCGTGCAGCGCAACGCGATGGCGGCGTGGTCCACCTTGGGCAAGCCGGAGCATAAAAGCTTCCGCGAAAACCTGGATGCCGACCCGGAAGTGGCGGGCCGTGTGCCAGCGGCGCTGCTCGATGCGGCGATGGATGCCAAACTGCATCTGCGTCAGCTTGATGCGATCTATACGCGCGTGTTCGGCGAGGCGGGACCAGCGGCTTAACAATAAGCCCATCGCCTGACGGAATATGAGCCGCATATCACGCAAATTTTTGTGTGATATGCGGCTCTTTTGCTCAACACTCTGACGCAGAGCGGCCAGCAGAGTGGCAGCATCCGCTTTTCTGGGCGAACTGCGCTATGGTCGAAGTTGAGCCGCTCACGTCCAATACCTCTCCCCCGCGCGCACTGCAGGCGCTGGTGTTCGGCTGGTTGCTGTCAGTTGCCGCGCTGATCTTCATTGCACTGCAACCCGATCTGCTGGCCTCATTCGATTCCTCTGTGGCCCAGGGTTTGGCGAAGATTGGGCTGACTGGTGATCAATTCGCCAACACCACCCAAAAAATCACGCTGCGGCTTCTGACGCTGGCCGTCGGCATATTGCCTGTCTTTATTCTTGAACTCTGGATAGCTGGCTATGCGAACAGCTCCGTCGGGCGGCTGCTCGAACGACGCTCGATGTCGGCGAAATATGATGTGGGATTTTTTCTGATCCTGTTCTGCGGCCTGACCAAAGTCTGGCATCTGGGCGGCACTCTCGGCCTGACCTATTTCGTCGGATTGGCAGGAAACACGTTTCTCAGCCATGTCGGTGACGGGCATTGGCAGATCGACACCGGGATGCCCTGGCTGAACATGTCACTCTACATCGTGGCATTCACGTTCTTCGACTACTGGAACCACCGCATTTTCCACATGCGCCCGTTCTGGTTTCTGCACCGCATGCATCACTCGGCATCAGAGATGGTGACATTCACCCTCTACCGCGATCATCCAGGCACAACGCTGTTTGAGCCGGTGTTCAAAGCTTGGCCGCTGGCATTCTTCGCGGTACCATCGGGCTATGTGATGACGTTTTTGACCATCGCCTTGGCTTATGAGCTGATGATCCATTCCAATCTGCCCTGGACTTGGGGCTGGTTCGGACGCTGGGTTCTCACACCGCCGCTCGGCCACCGCCTGCACCACAGCGCCGATAAGCTGGCGAGCCAGAAACTGCTGGCTGCGACCCCAATCTGGGATCGGCTGTTCGGCACCTGGGCTCCCGTGCGCGCAGAGATGGTCAATCTGCCGCTCGGCGTGATGGGGGCGAACTACAACACCGGCAACATCGTGCGCGAAATCGGCTTCGATTTCGTCGCCTTCGGACGCGCGCTGCTGGGCATGCCGCAACGCAAGGCCGTCGCGCGTCAAGCTTGACCGGCAAGCTCCTGCGCACCTCTTATGTGTCGCCCGTGTGGCACCCAAGCGGGCTGCCTGCTATAGGGCGCGAGCTTCCCCGGTTGGGGACCGTCGCGCATGAGGCTCTGTGCCTCCGAGGAACCAGCATGGCCCGCCGCCGCCAACTCTACGAAGGTAAAGCCAAAATCCTGTTCGAAGGCCCGGAACCCGGCACCCTCGTGCAGTATTTCAAAGATGACGCCTCTGCCTTCAACGCGCAGAAGAAGGGCACCATCACCGGCAAAGGTGTGCTCAACAACCGCATCAGCGAATATTTGATGACCAAGCTGGGCGAGATCGGCGTGCCGACGCATTTTGTGCGACGTCTGAACATGCGCGAGCAGCTGATCCGCGAAGTTGAGATCATTCCGATTGATGTCGTCGTGCGCAATGTTGCCGCTGGCTCGCTGTCCAAGCGCCTCGGCATCCCGGAAGGCACCCGCCTGCCGCGCTCGATTATCGAATATTACTACAAGAACGACACGCTGCAGAACCCGTGGGTGGCTGAAGAGCACATCACCGCGTTCGGCTGGGCGCATCCGCAGGACATGGACGACATCGTGGCGCTGACCTTGCGCATTAACGATTTCCTCACCGGCCTGTTCCTCGGCGTCGGCATCACGCTGGTTGATTTCAAGATCGAGTTCGGACGGCTGTGGGAGAATGATGACATGCGCATCGTGCTCGCCGACGAACTCAGCCCGGATAATTGTCGTCTGTGGGATTCCAAGACGAACGAAAAGATGGACAAAGACCGCTTCCGCCGCGACCTCGGTCGGGTGGAAGAGGCGTATCAGGAAGTAGCCCGACGCCTCGGCATTCTGCCCGAAGCCGGCATGCGTGACCTCAAAGGCCCGGAGACGATGCAATGACTAAGGCCGTTGTAACTGTGATGCTGAAGAACGGTGTTCTCGACCCGCAAGGCAAAGCCATCGGCCATGCGCTGGGCACCTTGGGGTTTGCAGGCGTGGGCGAAGTTCGCGTGGGCAAGCGCATCGAGCTGGAATTGGCTGAGACCGACCCGGCAGCCGCTCGCAAGGCAGCCGAAGAGATGGGCCGTCGTCTGCTCGCCAATATGGTGATCGAAAGCTTTACGGTGGAGATCGTCTGACATGAAGGCCGCCATCGTCGTCTTCCCCGGCATCAACCGCGAGCGCGACATGGCCATCGCCCTCGAACGCACCACCGGCCACAAGCCGCGCATGATCTGGCACAAGGAAACCGATTTGGGAGACACCGACCTCGTCGTGCTCCCCGGCGGCTTTTCCTATGGCGATTATCTGCGCTGCGGTGCGATGGCCTCGCTCTCGCCGGTGATGGCCGCCGTGAAACGTCACGCCGCGCGTGGCGGTTACGTGCTGGCCGTCTGCAATGGCTTCCAGATCGTCACCGAAGCGGGCCTGCTGCCGGGCGCGTTGCTGCGCAATGCCGGGCTGCGCTTCTTGTCGATGGATTGCCATTTGCGGGTTGAGCGGGCCGATACCGCCTTCACCGGGCAGTATCAGAAGGGCCAGATCTTCCGCGCGCCGATGGCGCATGGCGATGGCAACTACACCGCCTCGCCCGAAGATCTCGACCGTCTGGAAGGCGAAGGCTTGGTGGCGTTCCGCTATGCCGAGGCCGATGGCGCGATTTCGGACAAGGCCAATCGCAACGGCTCGGCGCGCAACATCGCCGGCATCTTCTCACCCAATCTGCGCGTGTGTGGCCTGATGCCGCACCCGGAGAACCTCGTTGATCCGCTGATGGGCGGCACTGACGGCAAGCCGTTGTTTGACGGTCTCGCTGCTGCTCTGGCCGCCTGAGGAAAAGCACATGAAACCGGTGAACCAGGCGCTTGCCGCCGAATTCGGCCTCTCGGCTGACGAATATCAGCGCGTTCTCGACATCATGGGCCGCACGCCGTCCTTCACGGAATTGGGCGTGTTCTCGGTGATGTGGTCGGAACATTGCTCCTACAAATCCTCCCGCGTCTGGCTGAAGACGCTGCCGACCAAGGCACCTTGGGTGATCCATGGGCCGGGTGAGAACGCGGGCGTGGTCGATATCGGCGAAGGTCTGGCCGCCATCTTCAAGATGGAGAGCCACAACCACCCGTCCTTCATCGAGCCCTATCAGGGTGCCGCAACCGGCGTGGGCGGCATTCTGCGTGACGTGTTCACCATGGGCGCGCGTCCGGTGGCGAATCTCAATGCGCTGCGTTTCGGCGATCCGAAGCTGGCCAAGACCAAGAGCGTCGTCGATGGCTGCGTGCGCGGCATTGGCGGTTACGGCAATTGCGTGGGCGTGCCGACGGTGGGCGGTGAGGTGAATTTCCACCCTTCCTATAACGGCAACCCGCTGGTCAACGCGATGACGGTGGGCATTGCCGATCAGGACAAGATCTTCCTCTCGGCAGCGGCAGGCATCGGCAATCCGGTGGTCTATGTCGGCTCCAAGACCGGGCGTGACGGCATCCACGGCGCCACCATGGCCTCCACCGAGTTCGACGCGGACAGCGAAAGCAAGCGCCCGACCGTGCAGGTGGGTGATCCATTCGTGGAAAAACTGCTGATCGAAGCCTGCCTGGAACTGATGGCAACCGACGCCATCGTCGCCATTCAGGACATGGGCGCTGCCGGCCTGACCTCCTCCTCCGTCGAGATGGCGGGCAAAGGTGGCGTGGGCATTGAGCTGATTCTGGACGATGTGCCGCAGCGTGAGCTGAACATGTCGGCCTATGAGATGATGCTCTCCGAGAGCCAGGAGCGCATGTTGATCGTGCTGCGCCCGGATCGCGAAGACGTCGCGCGGGCGATTTTCGACAAATGGGATCTCGATTTCGCCGTCGTCGGCTTCATCACCGACACCGGTCGCATCGTGGTCAAGCACAAGGGCGTGGTGGAAGCCGATATTCCGCTCGACCCGCTCGCCGAGCAGGCTCCGCTGTATGAGCGTCCGTGGATTGCAACACCGAAGCCCGCGCCGTTGGGCGATGTGGCCGATCCGGTGGGCGTTGTGCCTGCGTTGTTGAAGCTGATCGGCTGCCCGGATCTCGCCTCACGCGCCTGGATCACCGATCAGTATGACAGCACGGTGGGTGGTCAGACGGTCAAGCGTCCGGGTGCTGCCGATGCCGCCGTGGTGCGCATTGAGGGCAAGAAGCGCGCACTCGCCATCACCACCGATTGCACGCCGCGCTATGTGCAGGCCGACCCGGAGATGGGCGGTGCGCAGGCGGTGGCCGAGACGTGGCGCAACATCACCGCTGTGGGCGCGCTGCCCTTGGCGATCACCGACAACATGAACTTCGGCAACCCGCAAAAGCCGGAAATCATGGGCCAGTTTGTCTGCGCCATCAAAGGCATGGTGGCGGCATGTGTGGCGCTCGACTACCCGGTCGTGTCCGGCAACGTGTCGCTCTACAACGAAACCGAAGGCCGCGGCATTCTGCCGACGCCGGCCATTGGCGGTCTGGGCGTGCTGGAAGATGCAGCCCACGCCGTGGGTCTCAGCCTGAAGCCCGGCCTGTCGCTGGTGCTGGTGGGTGAGACAAAGGGTGAGCTTGGTCAGTCGCTCTGGCTGCGTGAAATCCTCGGCCGTGAAGAGGGCGCACCGCCAGTGGTTGATCTGGCCGCTGAACGTCACAACGGTGATTTCGTGCGCGGGCAGATTTTGGCGGGCCATGTGGTGGCGTGTCATGACGTGGCTGATGGTGGTCTGCTGGTCGCAGTTGCGGAAATGGCGATGGCGGGCGATGTGGGCGCGACACTGGCTGCGGCACCTGCGGGCGTGGCGACGCATGCCTATTGGTTCGGCGAAGATCAGGCGCGCTACGTGATTGCGACGGCTGAAGCCGATACCATCCTCGCTGCTGCAACAAAAGCGGGTGTTCCGGCGATTTTGCTGGGTCATTCCGGCGGAAGCGGTTTGACAATGGCAGACGGCACCACAATATCGGTGGCAGAGTTGGCGCGTGAAAACGCTCGCTTCTTCCCGGAATGGATGGACTCACCCTGATGGCAATGCAGGCCGCCGATATCAAAGCCCTCATTCAGGCCGCCCTCCCCGATGCGCAAGTGCACATTGAGGATCTGGCCGGTGATGGGGATCACTACGCAGCCAATGTGGTCAGCGAAGCGTTCCGGGGCGTCAGCCGCGTCAAGCAGCACCAGATCGTCTATGCCGCCCTGCGTGGCCGGATGGGTGGTGAACTGCACGCCCTCGCCCTGCAAACCTCTGCCCCCGCTTAAGGAGCCTGGACCCATGTCCGATATCAACACCCGCATTCAGTCCGACATCGATGCCAACCCGGTCATGCTCTACATGAAGGGCAATGCGATGTTCCCGCAATGCGGCTTCTCGGCCCGCGTGGTGCAGATCCTCACCCATACCGGCGTGCCGTTCAAAACCGCCAACGTGCTGGAAGACGCCGAACTGCGCGAAGGCATCAAGGGCTTTTCAAACTGGCCGACAATTCCGCAGCTCTATGTGAAGGGCGAGTTCGTCGGCGGCTGCGACATCGTGACGGAAATGTTCCAGACCGGCGAATTGCAGAAGCTGTTCGCCGAAGCTGGCGTCGAGGCGAAGGCGCAGGCTTAACTTAACCATACCCCGTCATTGCAAGCGCAGCGCTTGCAATGACGGATTGGTATTTTATTCCCTCGGCAGTTCCAGATGCGGGAACGCGCTGAGCACGCTCGGCGGCGTGACTTCCTCCACCCGGCGCAGATAGCTGGCATTCAGCCCGGCGAAGCCGGTCAGGCCGAGCAGCCCCAGCGTCTCGATAATCTCAATCTCCAGCAACTCGATCACCCGCGCGATGCCTTCGGCACCGGCGGCGGCGTAGCCGTAGCAATAGAGCCGCCCAATGCCGACCAGATCGGCACCCAACGCCACGGCCTTCACCACATCGCTGCCCCGGCAGATGCCGCCATCCATCCAGACTTTGGCGCGACCCGCCACGGCCTCGACCACTTCCGGCAGCACCTCCATCGACCCGGCCCCGTGATCCAATTGGCGACCGCCATGGTTGGAGACATAGACAACATCGATGCCACGATCACACGCCATCACGGCGTCCTCGGCAGTGGCGATGCCTTTGAGGATCAGTTTCAGATCGGGATACAGGCGGCGCACGCGCTCAATCTCTTTCCAGGCCAACGAGGCCTGAAAGTTCATGCCGGAATTGGCCGCGCGCCACGGCTTGGTGAAGCGATTGGTGATGTCGCGCTCGCGGCGGCTGTAATGCGCGCTGTCCACGGTGATGCAGAAGGCTTCATAGCCCGCCGCCATCGCGCGGGTGATGTGGTCATCCACAAAGTCATCGTCGCCGCGCACATAGAGTTGGAACACTTTCGGCCCGGTGGCGGCAGCGCCGATCTGTTCAATGGACTGATCAGTGACGGAACTGACAATGAACGGAATGTTCGCCAACCCCGCCCCTTTGGCCACCATCATGCCGCCGCCACGCCCGAGTTGGTCCAGCCCGCCCACTGGGGCGATGGTGACGGGAATGCGGATGCGCTTGCCGAAGAAATCTACCGTTGCATCCACCCGCTCCACATCCACCAGCACACGCGGGCGAAAGCCGATGCGGTCGATGGCCAAACGGTTGCGCTTGGCGGTGGTCTCGGTGCCGGTGGCGCCAATGACGTAGTTCCACAAATGGGTGGACAGATTGAGCCGGCCGGCACGGACAATTTCGTGCAGCGTGTAAAAGCGATCGCGAACGTCTTGCATGGCGCATCCCCCGTTTTCCCCGAGTGTGCCCAAGGCAGGCGCGGGCCGGAAGGGTGCAGGCTATTCGTCCGGCTCAGTCCAGCCGCGCATTCGACCGACAAGACCGGTTGGAAAGAAATACACGATCAGCACAAACAACACGCCCAGCCAGAGCAACCAGCGATCCGGGTTGAACAGATGCGGCAGCACCGGCAATCCGTCCGTCAATTCGGCCAACGCCGCCATGCCGGGTTGCAGATAATATTGCGCCAGCACGATCAGAATCGCCCCAAGCAACGGCCCATACAGCGTGCCCATGCCGCCCACGACGGTCATCAGCAGGATGGAATCGACCATGATCTCGAATGACATCGAGGCGGAGGGGCCATTATAGCGCAGCACCAAGGCGAGCAACGCGCCCGCACACGTCGCCATCAGTGCGCCGATGGTGCCGGCCAGCGTGCGATGCAGCACCACTGAGAAGCCCAGTGCCTGAGCGCGGAACTCGTTCTCGCGGATCGCCTGTAATACCCGCCCGAACGGGGAGTTCACGATGCGCAGCATCAGCAGGAACAAAGCGGTGGCGGCGGTGAAGACCAGATAATACGTCACAATCCGCCCATCGATCCGCACTCCTAGCACCGGTGCTGCAAACGGGCGATAAGAGACGGCGAGCAGATGCGGCAGCGAGAACGTCAGCCCATCCTCGCCGCCGGTGATGTCGCGCAACTGGGTGGCGATGATCAGCGCGAAGCTGGCCAGCGCCAGCGTCATCATCGAGAAATACAGCGCCCGCAGTCGCAAGCTGACGAAGCCAATCGCCACCGCCAGCACGGCGGAGACCACCAACGCACCGCCAAGGCCGAGCAGGATCGCGCCCCACCCCACCGGCAAATTGCTGAGTGCTATCGCCACGCCATAGGCACCGATGCCGAAGAACATCGCGTGGGCGAAGGAGACAATGCCGGTATAGCCCAGCACGATGTCATAACTCGCCGCCAGCACGATGAAGATGCAAATCCGCGACGCCACACCCAGCGCTTTCGTGCCGGGGAACAGGAACGGGGCAAACGCCAGCGCCAGAAACGCCACAATCAACAACGCGCCCAACAGACGGCTGCGCGGGCGATCACCAGAGAGGATGGTGTCGATGATCATGATTTCACCAACGGAAACAGCCCGCGCGGTCGCCACAGCAGGATGCCGACCATCAGCAGAATGTTGGACCCAAGGGCGAGTTTCGGCACCAGGAAGCCGGTGTAATTCGTCACCAGCCCGACCAGAATCGCCGCGATGAACGCACCGCCCACCGAGCCCATGCCGCCCATGATCAGGATGATGAACACCAAAATCATCATCTCCGGCCCAATCGCGGGCGTCACCAACCCCTGATAAATGCCCCATAACGCCCCGCCGACCCCGGCCAGCGCGCATCCGGCGATGAACACGCCGACGAATAGCCGCTTCACCCGGAAGCCCAGGCTTTCGACCATCTCGATATTCTCAACCCCTGCCCGCACCATCAGCCCCAGCCGTGTGCGCGCCAGAATGAGATAGAGGCCGCCATAGACCGCAAGGCCAAGACCCACCGCGACGAGGCGGTAGATCTCAATGGAGGCTCCGAGAATTTCCACCGAGCCTTGCAGCGCCAACGGTTTGGCCACCGGAATCGGGTTCGCCCCCCAGACTGCGACCAGCAATTCTTGCGCGACGATCAGGCCGCCGACGGTGATCAGAATCTGCCGCAGATGGGAGCCATAGACGCGGCGGATGATCACCACTTCGAACACCCAACCCGCCAACCCCGTCACCACAATCGCCACCGCAATCGCCGCCGCCAGCACCGAGAGCGACGCAGGCCAAGAGCCGGACGCTACCAATTCTGGCATCCGCGCCACCACGTCGGTTGCCACGTAAGCCCCGAGCGAGACGAACGCGCCATGGGCGAAGGTGATCACGTCCATCAGGCCGAAAATCAGCGTCAGCCCTGAGGCCATCAGGAACAACATCATCCCCATCGCCACACCCGCCACGCTGAGCGTGAGCCATGTGGTGAAATTCATCGCCAACAGGCCCGCCAGCAGCAGCAGGGGCAGGATGAGGCGCGGACCCCAGTCGATCTGCGCCTTCATTGGTGGCTATCCAGCGAAAGCCCAAGCAGGCGCGTTTGCAGGGACTCATCTTCGGCGAGGTCCGCCATCGATCCGGCGTGGATCACCCGGCCATTATCCATCACCGCCACATCGTCCCCTACCGAGCGCGCCATGTGGAAATTTTGTTCGACCAGCAACACCGTCGTGCCGCGCGCCTTTTGTTCCAGAATGCAGGCGATCAGATCGTCGATCACCGAGGGAGCGAGACCCTTGGTCGGCTCGTCGATGATCATCAGTCGCCGCTCCTCCACAATGGCGCGGGCGACGGCGAGCATTTGTTTCTGCCCGCCAGACATCAGCCCGGCGCGGTCGTGCCATTTGGTTTTCAGGATCGGGAAGAAGCGGAACACATCGGCCAACCGGGCGTCATCGAAACGCGAGGTGGTCGCGGCAAGGCGCATGTTTTCGGCAACCGTCAACTGCGAGAAAATCCCCATCGTCTCCGGCACATAGGCAATGCCGCGCCGTGCGATATCCGGGGTTTCGCTGCCCGCGATCTCCGCGCCGTCGAAGCGAACGGAGCCAGCGCGCGGCTTCCACAGCCCCATGATGCTGCGCAACGTGGTGGTTTTGCCCGCGCCATTGCGGCCAAGCAGCATCGTCACCCGGCCCCGGCGCACATTGAGATCCACACCATGCAGGATGTGATAGGCGCCGATATTCGTCACCACGCCGGCAAGGTTCAGCAGCACGTCATCCATGTGCGGCCTCCTTACGCCGAATGCCGAGATAGGCTTCCTGCACCACCGGCAACGCCACCACCTCAGCGGGTTTGCCATCGGCGACCAGCGTGCCGTTGACCAGCACGATGATGCGATCCGCCAGGCGGCGCACCACGTCCATTTTGTGTTCAACCAGCAGGATGGTTTTGGATTTGTCCTGCTTGATCGTCTCGATCAGATCGAGCAGCACCGGCACCTCATCCACGCTCATCCCGGCGGTAGGTTCGTCGAACATGAAAACATCGGGTTCGAGGGCCAGCATCAACGCCACTTCCAGCTTGCGCTGATCGCCATGCGACAGCACCGACGCGCGGGTGCGCGCACGATGGCCGAGGGAAACGCGGTCGAGATAACCATGCGCGGCATCGAGTAACTCCCGATGGCGGGCGGCCATGCTGAACAGATCAACACGCGGATGCAGCCGCGCTTGCACAGCGAGGCGGACGTTTTCCAGCACGGTCAGATTCGGAAACAGATTGGTCAGCTGAAACGCCCGCCCCAACCCGCGCCGCGTGCGCAGATGCGGGCCGAGGGCAGTAATGTCCTCGCCCTTGAAGATCACCTGCCCGTCACTGGCCGGAAGCTGGCCGGAGACGAGGTTGAAGAAAGTGGTCTTGCCCGCCCCATTCGGGCCGACAATCGCCGTCAGCGTGCCCGCCTCGAACGAGCAGCTGACGGCGTTGACGGCGACATGTCCGCCGAAGCGGATGGTAAGCGCGCGGGTTTCGAGAACCGCCACGCTCAACGCTTGTTCATCACCGGCACATCCATCTCCGCCGCCGTGATTTCCTTCGTCAGTTCCGGAATCGCCCAGTTCACCGCCGGATCAACCTTGATCTTGAAGCCATACATCGACTGCATTGCCTGATGATCCGTCTGGCGGAAGGTCATCGTGCCCTTCGGGGTGTCGAAGCTCATGCCTTCCATCGCCTTGATCAGCGTCTCGGAATCCGTCTTGCCACCGGTCTTGGTCAACGCGGCCACCACGGCACCCGCCGAGGAGAAGCCGCCGGCAGTGAAGAAATCGGGCGGGGCGCTGAAGCGCTTGGTGTGTTCTGCCACCAGCCACGTATTGGCCGGGTTTTTCGGGATGTCGTAGTAATAATAGGTCGCCCCCTCCATACCGGGGAACGCCTTATAGGCCGCCATCGCAGGCAGGATGTTGCCGCCCGAGGCCACTTCGACATTATGCGTCTCAGGGGCGAGTGACTTCAGAGCCGCCAGCGGATTGCCGCCGGCCCAGATCACAAAGAGGATCTTACGGCCCTTCTCCTTGTCCATCGCGTCGAAAATGCGCTGAGCGGCGGCGGTGAAGTCGGTGGTGGTGGGCGGTGCATATTCTTCATGCACCAGCTTCGCCCCGGTGCCGTCGAGCGCCTTGCGGAAAGCCGCCACGCCATCACGACCGAAGGCGTAATCCTGTGCGAGGGTTGCAATCACCACGCCCGGCTTGCCGATGGCCTTCGCATTGGCAATCGCGTCTTGCGAGGAATTGCGGCCGGTGCGGAAGATGTAGCGGTTCCATTTATCGCCGGTGATCGCGTCCGCCACCGCGGGCTCGATGATGAAGACCTTCTTGAACTCCTCCGCCACCGGCAGCATCGCCAGCGCCACGGCGGAGTTGGTGCCACCAACGGCGATGTCGGCATCCTGGTCGCCGAACGCTTCGGACAGCACGTTGCGGCCCACATCCGGCTTGTTCTGGCTGTCTTTCTCAAGAACGGTGATCTTGCGACCCGCCACTTCCATCGTGCCCTTGGTGTAATATTCCAGGCCGAGCTTGAAGCCGGTGATCGTCTGTTTGGCATAGGCCTCCAGCGGCCCAGTGGAATCGGCAATCAGTGCCACCTTCACCGGGTCAGCGGCATGGGCGGGAGCGGTGAGACCAATACCGGCGATCAAACCGGCAGCGAGCAATATTTTTGCGGCATTCATTGGCGTTCTCCACGACAGCAATATTTTTATTGTGCGATGCTGCTACGTCGCCCTTCAAGGCGCAAGGCATCGTTTTGTGGCAATCGCCCCAGAGATGAGAAATGCAAAAATGCATTATATCTCACTCTGCCGGAGTGGATATGATGCGACGATGAAGACCATCGATTCGACCATGCCGGAACGGGCACATAGCAGGCCGGAAGATGCGACGCTGCTGCACGCCATCGGCCTGCGTCTGCGCACGCTGCGCGCCCGGCGTGGGGTGACGCGGCGGGATTTGTCGGTGAAAAGTGAGGTCTCCGAACGCTATCTCGCCCAATTGGAAAGCGGCAGCGGCAATATCTCGGTGCTTCTGCTGCAACGTGTGGCCGACGCGCTGGGCATCAGCGCCGCCGAGTTGGTGGCCGAGCCGGTGGAGCGGTCGGTGGAGCGGATGAAGCTCGATCAGTTGATCGCCACCCTGCCCGAAGCCCGATTGCCGGAAGTGCGTGATATTCTGCAGGCCCGCTTCGGCAATCCTTCCGCGTTTTCGCGTGCCGAACGGATTGCGCTGATCGGCCTGCGCGGGGCCGGCAAATCCACCCTGGGCCGGATGCTCGCCCAACGCCTCGGCATTGGCTTTGTCGAGCTTGATCGGGAGGTGGAACGTGAAGGGCGGATGGAATTATCCGATATTTTCGCCGTCCACGGCCAGGAAGGCTTCCGCCGCCTGGAACGTGCCGCCCTGCAACGGCTGGTGCGCGAGGGCACACCCTCGGTGATCGCCACCGGCGGCGGCATCGTGGCGGATGCCGATACGTTCGGCTTCCTGCTCGATAGCTGCACCACGGTGTGGCTGCGCGCGAGCCCGGAGGAGCATATGCGGCGCGTGCAGGAACAGGGCGATTTGCGGCCCATGCGCGATAATCGCCGCGCGATGGACGATCTGCGCGCCATTCTCGCCAGCCGGGAGGCGCTGTATGCGCGGGCGGATTTCACCGTCGATACCAGCGGGCGTAGTGTGGATGAGAGTTTGACGGCGTTGGTGGGCTGCGTGGCGGCGGATGAAACGGCGGCTTCGGTGTTCGCGCGGTGATTCCGCGTCAGTGAACGCGGGTTTCCACCTCACGCTTGGACCGCGCCAACAGGCTCTCGCCGCTCTCATCGCCGAAGCAGACTTCGAAATCATCGCAATCTGAGCACACCGGCACCGAGCACAGCCGATAGCCCTCGTCGCGGCAAATGGCGCGGTAGAGGAATTTCTTCCACTTCATATCCTGGCTGTTGCGGCTGGCCAGCGGTTCGAAATGCCGCGACATCAGCCAGGATAATTCGCGGCGACTGCGCAGCCCCAGATCCTGCCACAGATGATTTGGCCGCATCGAGCGCCGCGCGATCATCTGGGCGAGGCGGTTCTGCAACTCCGAACTGTCCGTTGCATGGCGCCAGAGCAGATCGCGCAGACAGGCCTCGTCCTCCGGCACATTCGCCAGCGCGTCCTCTGCCAGACGGTTAAACATCGTGGCAGCATGCGGGAAGGTCTCACGCATCAGCGTGGCCAAACTTCCGCCGCTCAGCCCCACGGCCTCGACAATCGGCTTCTTCTCCGCCTGCGCCTCGACCAGACCGAGCGCGACGATGGCGGCGATGATATGCGCATCGAACCCGTCACAGCTGCCATTGGCAGCGCCGCCGGTGAGCCATTGATAGATTTCCTGCGCGTTCATCGGGGTTCTCCTAGCTCGCTTGGCCGTGCGTTTGGCAATTGGTGGGACAGACGCGGGCACAGGCACCGCAACCGACGCAGGCACCGGCATCGTCCAGCCGCATCACCTTGCGTTCGATTTCCTCGCCATCATCATCGGCATCGACGAATTCGCCTTCATCGGTCATGCCCTTGAGCGTCATCACGCCCCGACCGCAGACTTTGTAGCAACGGCCACAGCCGATGCAGACGGTTTCATCAATCGCCAGCAGATAGGCGGGCGTCCAGGCGCGGCCGTCGCGGGTGTGGGCAGTGTCGGACATCTCAGCCTCCTTCGGCCTGTTTGAGGGCCGCGCGCTTTTCGGTCAGACGGGCAAAGGCGTCATGCGCGCGCTGAGCGACGGTGAGGATGTTCTCCCAGCCCAGCGGCAAATCTTCCGACAGATCGTGCAGATCCATCTTCGCCTGCGTGGCACGGGCGTTGAGTTTCTTCACGTCGGCTTTGAGCTCTTCGACACTCATCTCGTCATTCCTTCCGCCGATCAGCCGCGCGCCAAATCCGGATGCGCATCGATCATCGCCACCGCCGCGTTCACCGCCTTGCCTCCTTCTTCGGCGAGCTTGGTCAGGCTCTCAAACCCGTAGCGATGCACGTCGCGCAGGGTTCTTGCCAACACCACCAGCGAGCCGGAGATCAGCACCACGCGGCCAAAGCCCTCATGGCTCATCTTCATCATCGGCGACGCCATCACCCCCGCCGCGCGCTCGATGGCCAGCCCCACCGCCTGATAGAAATGCTCCACCCGGCTCAGCGTGTCCGGGTCGGGGTCGCCGATGATCGGGATGGTGCGGCGTTCTTCCTTGGTGACGATGTATTCCCGCAGCAGCCAGGAATCGGATTTCTTCTCCCACGCGCCATAGGCGTCCTCGGCACGGATCCGGCCGACGAGGCATTGCAGGAAAGGGGTTTGCAGGGCTTCGGTATCAGCATCGAGCGTGGTGGCAGACATGGGTTAATCCTCCTCGTCGAGATGGCTCATGGAGCGAGTTTGGGTGCTGCCCATTGCCTTGCGCAGCCAGGGCGGCGGGTTGCCGGACATCATCGTCTGCACCTTGCGCAGAATGTCCTCGATGGGTTCGGGCGAGGGCAGCTTGACCGGATGGATGCGCGCGCCCACCACTTTCGCCGCCGCCGGGCCGCCAATGGCGAGCACGAAGAGCAGGTTACAGCCAGCAATCGCCGCCACTTTCGGGCCGATCTTGTCCTCACCATCGGTCCGGTGACTGCCGCTCTCCTCCGTCACGTCATCGAAGCTGACCGCCTCGACGAAATGCGAGGTGGCGGGGGTGACGTCATAGACGGCAAAGCGTTTGGCCGAGCCGAAATGCGCATTGAGCGATTTCATGTCTTGCGTGGCAATGGCGATGCGCAGGCGCGGCGCTTCGGTCATCGGTTCGTCATTCTCAATGAGTCGCAGGGACAGCATGGCCATAATGGGCCTCCTCTCCAGGGATGCGGGCGAAGTCTTCCGGGTGGTGATGCGGCAGATTGGCCAACACAATGTTGGCCACTTCGAAAATGAAATCCCGCGTGCCGCGATAGCCGACGAGGCGGCGATGTGCGGTGCCGAGGCGGTCGAAGATTGGGAAGCCGACGCGCAGATGCGGCAATCCCAGCCGTTCCGCCGCTTGGCGTCCGTGGCTGTTGGTGACGAGCAATTCCGCCCCCGCCGCCGCCGCCAGATCTTCGAAATCCGACAAATCGCCCACCACCACCTGCTCGGCGGGCACGCGGGCCAGCAGCGGGGAATGCGAGGTGGACGACACCGCCGTGACGATCTCCGCCCCCATGCCGCCGAAGACCATCGACATGCCGTAGAGCAGATCAGGGTCAGCCGCGATGGCGACGCGGCGGCCACCGAAATGGAAATGCCCGTCCAACATCGCATCGACCAACTGACTGCGCTGACGACGCAGGCGGGCGGGGGCGGGGCGACCGGAGAGGGCAGTGAGCAGCGAGATCAGTCGGTCGTTTGGCTCAAGCCCGGTCAAGGTGGGGAATAATGTGCCCGCCACGCCGAAGCGGTCGCGAAGGATTTCGGCGGGGCGGCGCATGTGTTCGCCGATGGCGATGGTGTGCAACGCCCGGCTCATCCCGGCGACTTGCTGCACGGTGGTGCCGCCGAAGGTGGTGGCGGTATAGGCATCCGGCACCACGCCATCGAGTGAGCCGGAGATATCCGGCAGCACCACCACGCCGAGGCCGAAGCTTTCGATCAACTCGACAAGCTCCTCGATATCAGCCGGCGTCTGATTCACACCGGGGAGGAGGTTGACGAAGGGCGCGGGTGCCGGAACACCGTCTGCCGGTTCCACCAACGCATCCATAATCGCCGCTGTCGCCTTCGACCAGCCATCTTCCATCGCGCCGTCATAATCCGGCGCGGAGGCGTAGACGATTTTCACGCCTTGTAACTCGGGCCGTGCGGCGATGATCAGCTTCAGCGCGCCGACAATGTCTTCGCCACGGGTTTCAACCAAAGCGGTAGAGGCGATGCCGATGAAGCTGGGTTTCATCCGCTTGGTCAGATTGAGCAGCGCCTCTTCCAGATTGGACGGACCGCCGAGGATGGTGGCGATTTCGTCCATCGCCGTGGTCTGCATCGGAATCGCCTCCTTGAAATGCCGCACCGCCAAGGTGAGCGCGAAGGAGGTGCAGCCCTGGCTGCCGTGCAACAGCGGCACCGATCCGGCCATGCCGAGATAGGCGAGCGACGCCCCCAGTGGGGCAGAGGATTTCAGCGGGTTGGAGGACAGCGCCTTGCGGCCATGCATGATCTCAGCCATCGGCGTCACTCCGCTGCCAGAGAGAGGGAGGGCGCGTCATCCCAAGGAGCCGGACGGCGCAAATCCGACCAAACCGGGTTGGAGAGCGCGCGATCCAATTCGTGGACGAGATCAACCATGCCGTCATAGCCGGCATAGGCGTTGTGGCGTTCCTGGTTGATGTCCAGCCACGGCGTGCGGGCCTTCAGCGCCACGAACTGTGTGCGGCCACCGGAGAGCATAATGTCCGCATCGCCACGCTTGAGGGTGGCATACATTTCGCGCGGCGGAATGCTGTCCACCATGTGCGCATCACCGCCCATCAGCGCCTTGATCTTGTCTTTGTCGTTGTCGGTTGATTTGCGCACCGAGGTGGAGACGATTTCCATCCCGATTTCCTGCAACGCCGAGACCACCGACCAGGATTTCACGCCGCCAGTGTAGAGCAGCACCCGCTTGCCTTGAAGCCGCGCGCGATACGGCGCAATCCGCGCCCAGGCCCGCGCTTCTTCGGCTGCGATCAAGGCCTCGGTGCACGCGATCAGGCTGGCATCGGTGCCGGTGCTGACCAGCAATGTCGCCAATTGGCGCAGTGCCTCGGAGGTGTCGGAAATGCCGTAAAATGAGCCTTCGAAATACGGAATGCCGTAGCGATCCTGCATCTTGCGGGCGATGTTGATCAGCGCTGTGGAGCACACCATCATATTCACCTGCGCCCGATGCGACGAGGCGACGAGGTGATAGCGGGCGTCGCCGGTGATGCTGGCGTGCAGGTTGATACCGAGCGCATCGAGCAACGGCTTGATCTGCCAAAGTTCGCCCGAGAGATTATATTCGCCGAGAATATTGACGCTATTGGGCGCCATCACCTCCGGCTCATGCGTGCCGATCACGTAGTCGAGCAGCGCTTCCCCGGCCAGCTTGTTGCCGAGGTTTTTCGAGCCCACGAAGCCCGGTGCATTCACTGGAATGCAGGGGGTGCCGAGCTTCTGGCTGGCATGGCGGCAGACGGCATCGATATCGTCGCCGATCAATGCGGGCACGCAAGTGGCGTAGACGAACACGGCGGGCGGGTTGTGTTTGGTGATCGCTTCCTTGATGGCGCGATACAGCCGCTTCTCACCCGAGCCCATGACGATATCCATCTCCGTCATGTCGGTGGTGAAGCCGGTGCGGTAGAGCATGGGGCCGGAGCTGGAGGCGTGACGGTTGTCCCAGCCATTGCCTTCACAGGCGAGCGGGCCGTGCACGAGATGGACCACATCCGTGATCGGTTGCAGCGCGATCTTCGCCCCGTCAAACGCGCAGCCCCCAGCGGCAGCCCCTGGGGTGAGCGGCTTGGAGCAGCCTTTTTTGCGGGCAGATTCCGCCTTGGCAACGTTCTTGTCGCAGCCCGGTTCGTTAAAGATTTCGGCGATCTTGGCTTGCAGATTCTGGCCCATCACGCTCTCCCCTTGAGCAGATCTCCCATAGGGCGGCTCCACGACCCACCATGCGAGCCGTGAAGGCGGGTCGTGGACCCGCCCTATGGGATGCGATCAACGTGTCAGATCATAGGAATAGTCGGTCACACCCGGCTCGATGGTGTCGGTGTCGAGCTTGTCGAAGATCTTATCGAGCAGCGTTACCAACACGCGCAGGCCGCCCTGATAGCCCCAGACCGGGAAGCGATGATGGTGATGGCGGTCGAAGATCGGGAACATCAGCCGGATCAGTGGCGTGTTGGTGTCGCGTTCCAGATACTTGCCATACGAGTTGCCGATCAGCAGATCGACCGGCTCGGTGGCGAGCAGGGAGCGCATGTGCCAGAGATCCTTGCCGCCCCAGGCATGGCAATCCGCGCCGAAAGCCGAGGTTGCGAACAGCGCGTTCATCTTCGCTTCCCACGCCTTATTGCCGTTGGTCGCCAGGCAGTGCTTCGGCTCGCCGCCGGTCTCCAGAATGAAGCGCGCCATGCCATAGACGAAATCGGGGTCGCCATAGATCGCGTAGCTCTTGCCGTGCAGCCAGGATTGGCTGTCCGCCATTGCGTCGATCAGACGGCCACGCTCCATCCGCAGCGCTTCCGGGATCTCCTTGCCAGTGAGCTCGGAGACTTTCATCAGGAACTCATCCGTGCCGGCCACACCCATCGGATAGTGGAAGGCGGCGGTGTCCTGGCCCTGATGCTTGCAGTAATCGAGCGTCTTCTGGGAGCAGTAATCCTGCAATGACAGGGTGGCGCGGGCGTTCAGCGCATCGGCTGCCGCTTCCAGCGTGGTGCCGCCATCATACATGCGGTACTCGCCATCCGATGGCGTGTCGAACTGGTCGGCCACGTCAGACAGGATGGTGTAGGTCACGCCCATCATGTCCATCATCCGCTTCACTTCCCGGTTGTTGCCAACCGCAAAGCCATCAAAGCCTGGGATGATGTTGATCGAAGCGTTGGGCACGCGCTCCTTGCCCTTCCAGAAATGCTCCAGAATGCCCTTGATCATGTTGTCGTAGCCGGTGACGTGGCTGCCGACGAAGGCGGGGGTGTGGGCGTAGGGAACGTGGAAATCCTGCGGCACCGAGCCCTTCAGTCGGGCGGTTTCGATGAATGCCTGAAGGTCGTCACCGATGACTTCGGCCATGCAGGTGGTGGAAACCGCAATCATCTTCGGGCTGTAGAGCGAATAGGTGTTGGCCAGGCCATCGACCATATTGTTCAGCCCGCCAAACACGGCGGCATCTTCCGTCATCGACGAGGAGACCGCCGAGCATGGCTCCTTGAAGTGGCGGGAGAGATGCGAACGGTAATAGGCAACGCAGCCTTGGCTACCATGCACGAAGCTCATCGTCCGCTCGAAGCCGGCGGCGGCGAACACCGCACCCAACGGCTGACAGGCCTTGGCCGGGTTTACCGACAGATCCTGACGGGCGAAGTTTTTCTCGCGGTATTCCCAGGATTTGGTCCAGTCAGCGACTTTCTGGACCTCTTCGGTGGGCGGCATGTTCTCAAAGTTGGCTTTCTTCCGGGCCAGCATTTCCTTGTATTCCGGCTCGCGGAACAGAGGGGCATGGTCGAGAATCTTTTCGGCGCTCTGTGGCATGTGGGCCTCCTCAGGCGGCGGTTTCGGTGGGGGCGGCGGCGGTCAACCAGGGTGCCTTGAACAAGGCCCAAACCGGGTTGTTGATCGCCAAATCCATGTCGCGGGCGAAGATCGCGAAGCCGTCATAGCCATGGTACGGGCCGGAATAATCCCAGCTATGCATCTGGCGGAACGGCACACCCATCTTCTGGACCGGGTATTTCTCCTTGATGCCGGAGCCGACCAGATCGGGGCGAATACCCTCGATGAAGCGTTCCAGCTCATAGCCGGTCACGTCGTCATAGATCAGCGTGCCGTCTTTGACGTAGTGGCCGGTGCGCTGATAATCGTCGTTATGGCCGAACTCGTAGCCGGTGCCGACGATCTGCATGCCCAGATCCTCATAGGCATTGATCACGTGACGCGGACGCAGCCCGCCGACATAGAGCATGACGGTCTTGCCTTCGAGACGCGGGCGGAACTTCGCCTTCACCGCTTCCACCAGCGGTGTGTATTTGGCGATCACCGCCTCGGCCTTTTCCTGAATGCTCTCATCGAAGAACGCGGCGATCTTGCGCAAGCTGGCTTCAATCTGGCTCGGGCCGAAGAAATTATATTCCAGCCACGGCATGCCGTATTTTTCTTCCATGTGGCGGCAGATGTAGTTCATCGACCGATAGCAATGGATCAGGTTCAGCTTGGCCTTCGGCGCGTGTTCGATTTCCGACAGCGTGGCATCGCCGGACCAATTGCCGACCACCCGCAGGCCCATCTCTTCGAGCAAAATGCGCGAGGCCCAGGCGTCACCGCCGATATTGTAATCGCCGATCACGTTGACGTCGTATTGGCCCGCCTCAAATTCGATGTCCTTCTTGTCGAACACCCAATCCCGGATCGCATCATTGGCGATGTGATGGCCGAGGGATTGCGAGACGCCACGGAAGCCTTCGCAGCGCACCGGCACGATGGTCTTGCCGATTTCCTTGTTCTTCTTCTTCGACACCGCCTCAATATCGTCACCGATCAGACCAATCGGGCATTCCGACTGGATCGAGATGCCCTTGGCCAGCGGGAACAGGCCGTCGATCTCATCAATGATGCGTTCGAGCTTCTTGTCGCCGCCGAACACAATGTCACGCTCTTGGAAATCAGAGGTGAACTGCATCGTCACGAAAGTGTCCACGCCGGTGGCGCCGATGTAGTAGTTGCGGCGTTGCGACCAGGAATACTGACCGCAGCCCACCGGGCCGTGGCTGATATGCACCATGTCCTTCACCGGCCCCCACACCACGCCCTTCGAGCCGGCATAGGCGCAACCACGGATGGTCATCACACCAGGGATGGACTTGATGTTGGATTTCACCGCGCATTCGGTGCCACCAGCCTCGTCACCCTCAGCCGCGTCGGCCTCCGTGGTTTCGATAGTGGTCGCGACGCCAAGGTGCTTCTGGCGGCGCTTTTTGAACTTGTCCGGGTAGGCCTCAAGCACTTCGGCAATGAGGCGCTGGTGGAACTCGGAGTCGTTTGAATATTCGTCGAGGCTCATGCCCAGTCTCCTCATTCTCGAAGGCAGCGGTAGCCGGGATATCCCCGGCCACCGCTGCGGGGATCGTTACTGCGCGGCGGTTGCAGCCAATTTGGCGGCTTCCTTGGCGGCCAGTTCGGCAAGCGCCTGCTCGTCGGTCTTCATGATGCCGAAATCGAGCAGCATCTCTTCCAGCTCTTCCATGGTGATCGGGGTCGGGATGGTGCCTTTGCCAGAGTTTGCATGGATCTTGCGGGCGAGTTCGCGATACTCATTCGCCTGATCGGACTCCGGCGCGTATTCGATCACCGTCTGCTTACGCAGTTCGGCGTGCTGCACGATGTTCGCGCGCGGGACGAAATGGATCAGCTTGGAGTTCAGGCGCTTGGCCAACGCTTCGGCGAGATCAAGCTCGCGGTCGGTCTGGCGCTCGTTGCAGATCAACCCGCCCAAGCGCACGCCGCCGGAATGGGCGTATTTCAGAATGCCCTTGGCGATGTTGTTGGCGGCATAAAGCGCCATCATCTCACCAGACATGACGATGTAGATTTCCTGCGCCTTGTTCTCGCGGATCGGCATTGCGAAGCCACCGCACACCACGTCGCCGAGCACGTCGTAGGAGACGTAATCGACATCATCGTAAGCGCCGTTTTCTTCGAGGAAGTTGATCGAGGTGATCACGCCACGACCGGCGCACCCCACACCCGGCTCCGGACCACCGGACTCCACGCATTTGATGCCCTTGTAGCCAACCTTGAGCACGTCTTCGAGTTCGAGATCCTCGACCGAACCGGCTTCGGCCGCCAAGCTCAGCACAGTGTCTTGCAGCTTGGTGTTCAGGATCAGGCGGGTGGAGTCAGCCTTGGGGTCGCACCCCACGATGAGGATCTTCTGACCCATATCAACGAGGGCAGCGAGGGTGTTCTGAGAAGTGGTGGATTTGCCGATGCCACCCTTTCCGTAGAAGGCGATCTGGCGGAGCGCGCTCATGGTTCGTCCTTTCGATATGACGCGGGCTTCGTCGCCCGACATCCCTATCTCAGCAAAGGACGTGCCAGAGTTTTTTGTGTTTTATTTCAATATGTTATGACGAGTTTGGGCCGGTTGTAGGCCCGACAATTCGTGTTGCCAATCCGACAATCGACACCACACATCGTCAATGTGTCTGCTCAACCGTGGGCCCATCGCCCTCCAACGTCGTCCGCCGCAGGTCGCGCACTTCGGTGGGGTCATAGCGGCGGGCGCGGTGCATGGTTGTGCGGTTGTCCCAGATCACCAGATCATGCGGTTGCCAGCGATGGGTGTAGACGAACTTCCGCTGTGTGGCGTGCTCGTTCAAATCCCGCAACAGCGCGCGGGCTTCCGGCACCGGCATGCCTTCAATGGTTCCGGCATGCGAAGACAGAAACACCGACAACCGCCCCGTCACCGGATGACGACGGATCAGACGTTGGCGCACCGGCGCAAAACGGATGCGCTCATCATCGGTGAATTCGGTGAAGCCAAGCACACCGCGCGAATAGATTTGGGTGTGCTCGCACACCAGATCATGCAGGCTGGTGCGTTCTTCCTCCGGCAGCGCGTCATAGGCGGCGCGCATATCGGCAAACTCGGTGTTGCCGTCCCGTGCGGGCAGGATGCGGGCGGAGAGCATAGAGTATTTCGCCGGATTGGACTTGAACGAACTGTCTGAATGCCACAGCAGATTGCCCAGGCCGAACAACCGCGTCCGGTCATCACGCGCGCGGACTTTGCCATCGCGGTCGAGGTTGGAGATGTCATTCAACTCCATCCGCAACCGCCGATCTGCCCCCTGCGCCAGATCACCGGTAGCTTGTTCGAGCGGGCCAAACAGGCGACCAAAGGCCACTTGTTGGTCGTCATTGACCGGCTGGTTGCGGAAGACCAGCACGGCAAAACGGTCCATGCCCGCCTCAATGGCAGCAACAACCTCGGCAGACGTTGGCTGGCGCAGATCGATGCCCGACACCAGACCAACAAAATCGCTATGACGCGCCGGGTCAATCGGCGTGATGCTGACGCTCATGGTCTCTCCCCGTTGGCCTGCTTTTGGTGGCCTTGAGGGAGAGCCTATATCGGGATGATTTTGGATTGAAACATTATCACCGTCATTGCGAACGCAGCGAAGCAACCCAGGCGTGCCGCCACGTGATTCCTGGGTTGCTCCGTCGCCGCGCTCCTCGCAATGACGAAGAAAGGTGATGCTCGGACTTCACCCCTTCACGCGCACGAATTTCTGCATCCGGCGCAGATAATCCGGGCGCGGCGTATCGGGGAACACCGCTGCCCAGTCATTGGCAATCACTTCACCCACGTAGAGATCGCCATGAGAATCCAACGCCACCGAATGCGGAGCAACAAACGCGCCCGGCTCGGTGCTGGGCTTTTCATGGCCGAGGCGGTTGAGTAGCGTGCCGTCATTGGCCAGGATCGACACACGCGGCCCCAAATTGGGCGTCGCACGGTTCACCGCCAAATACGGGCCAAGCTCACCCACCAGCAGACACGGACACGAACCCGGCGTGATCGCCAAGCCGCACGGGCGGTGCAGATTGTTGATCTGCCGGATATAGCGGCCCTCGCCATCAAACACCTGAATGCGATGGCTCTCGCGGTCGGCGACATACACCAGCCCATCCGCATCGCAGCAGATATTATGCGGCAGATTGAACTCGCCCGGCCCGGTGCCCGGCTTGCCCCAACTCAGTAGATGCCGACCATCGGGGGCGTATTTGTGCACGCGGGCGTTCCAATAGCCGTCGGAGACATAGATATCGCCCTGTGGGGAGAGGGCGGTGTGCGTGCAGCGGCAGAATGGCTCACCGCTCATGAATTTCGACGGCTGGCCGGGCACGCCGATCTGCAGCAGCAATTTTCCGTCCGGGCTGAATTTGCGCACCGTGTGGTCGCCATTATCGGTCAGATACAGGCTGTCATCCGGGCCAATGCTTGCGCCGTGTGCGTTGCTGAACACGCCATGCCCCCAGGAGGTGAGGAATGTGCCATGGCGGTCGAGCACCACCACCGGATGTGTGCCGCGATTGAACAGATAGACGCGATCCTTCGAATCAACGGCAATCCCGGCCACGTCACCCAGCACCACATCCGCGGGAAGCTGTTCCCAGTTCGCGACTGGCTCGAACATGAAATCGTCAACAATGCTCATTATTTCCGCCCCGTTGTTTGGCGGGCAGCCTAGGGCGGAAGAGGCGCAGCCGTCATCCGCCGTTTTCACCCGCCGTGATCTGGCGATGACCCATTGCCACAGCGATGCGCATCAGAAATCATGCAACTGACACAAAACTCGCAACGCGCTGCCGCTAAAGGGAGCCGAGATGTCCAGTTCATACTCCTCCCACGGCGCTTCGGTGCGCCTGATTGATGTCGAGCGGCGTTGGGGCTCTTCCTCAGCTTTGTCAGGCATTTCGTTTTCCGTCGAGGCGGGATCGTTCTGCGTGCTGCTCGGCCCGTCCGGCTGCGGCAAGACCACCTTGTTGCGCATCGTCGCTGGGCTGGAGCAGGCGACCAGCGGGCGGGTGGAAATCGGCGGGCGCGATGTGACCAATCTGCCGCCAGCCGCACGCAATGTGGCGATGGTGTTTCAGTCCTACGCACTGTTTCCGCATCTGAGCGTGCGCGAGAACATCCTCTTTGGCCTCAAGGCCCGCAGCGTGGCCACGAAGGCGCAGGAGAGTAGGCTGGCCAATGCCGTTGATATCCTGGGCATCGCCGCCTTGCTCGACCGCCGCCCCGGCCAGCTTTCCGGCGGCCAGCAACAGCGCGTCGCCCTAGGCCGCGCCATCGTGGCCGAAGCGCCGGTGTGTCTGATGGACGAGCCGCTGTCGAACCTCGACGCCCAGCTCCGCGCCGATATGCGCCGCGAGATACTAGCCCTGCAACGCCGGTTGGGCATCACGATGATCTACGTCACCCATGATCAGACCGAGGCGATGGCGATGGCGGATCAGGTGGTGCTGCTGCGCGGCGGCCATATCGAACAGGACGCGCCCCCGGCCACGCTCTACACCACGCCTGCTACCAGCTTCGCCGCCGGATTTCTCGGCACGCCGCCGATGAATTTGTTCCGTCTGCCGGGTGAAGACGCTTTGCTCGGCCTGCGCCCTGAAGCGTTGCGCGTGGCCGCACACGGCCACACCGTGCGGGTGACGCATGCGGAATTCCTGGGGGCCGACACGATTTTCACCTGCGACCTCAACGGCCAGACCCTGCTCATCCGCGCCCCCGGCCACGCCGCGCATGCGGTGGGTGAGACGGTGGCGCTCGATTTCGACCCAGCCGCCCTGCACCGTTTCAACCCGCAATCCGGCCATCGCCTGTCCTGAATCACCAAATAGAGAAGCGAGGATAAGATGAAGATTACCCGCCGCAGCCTGCTCGCCGCCTCCGCTGCCTCGGCAACCCTTGCCATGCCTGCCATTGCGCGCGCTGAAGCGACCAGCATCGAGTTCTATTTCCCTGTGGCCGTCGGCGGCCCGATCACCAAGGTGGTCGATGGCCTTGCCGCGGATTTCATGAAGGAAAACCCGGATATCACGGTCAAGCCGGTCTATGCCGGCAGCTACAACGACACCATCACCAAGGCCGTCACCGCCAGCAAAGCCGGCCAGGGGCCGCAAATGGCCGTGCTGCTGTCAACGGACGTCTTCTCGCTGATCGATGACGATCTGATCCTGCCGTTCGACAACAGCGCCGACGACAAGAAATGGCTGTCCAGCTTCTACCCGGCCTTCATGGCCAATGGTGAGATCAATGGCCGCAGCTGGGGCGTGCCATTCCAGCGCTCGACCATCGTGCTCTATTACAACAAGGACGCCTTCAAAGAGGCGGGGCTCGACCCGGAGAAGGGTCCGGCCACCTGGGAAGAACACGCAGCCTTCGCCGCCAAGCTGACCAAGCATGACGCGCAGGGCACCTCACGCTGGGGCGTGCAGATTCCGGCAGCCGGTTTCACCTATTGGCTTTTGCAGGCGATGGTCTCCGAGGCGGGCGGCACGATGGCGTCTGACAGCGGCACCAAAGTGCATTTCGACGACCCCGCCATGGCCGCCGCCCTGCAATATTGGATCGACCTGAACACCGTCCACCACGCCCATCCGGCAGGCATCGTCGATTGGGGCACCACGCCGCGTGACTTCATCGAGGGGCGTGCGGCGATGATCTGGCACACCACCGGCAACCTGACCAACATCCGCAGCAACGCGAAATTCCCGTTTGGGGTGGCGATGTTGCCCGCGCATAAGCGGCGCGGCTCGCCCACCGGTGGCGGCAATTTCTACCTCTTCAAATCCGCCAGCCCCGCACAGCAGGCGGCCAGCCTGCGCTTCATCAAATGGGCGACATCGCCGCAGAAGGCCGCCGAATGGGGTGTCGCCACCGGCTACGTCGCCACCTCGCCCGCCGCTTGGCAGACGCAGACGATGAAGGATTACGTGGCTGGTTTCCCCGCCGCCGCCGTGGCGCGCGATCAGTTGGAGTTCGCAGTGCCGGAATTCTCCACCCATGACAATCAGCGCGTCACTCAATTGCTGGATGACGAGTTGAATGCGGCCCTGTTGGGCAAAAAGACCGTCGCCGAGGCGCTGAAAACCGCACAGTCCGGGGCGGTTCGCCTGCTGCGTCCGTATCAGAAGGGATGATGATCAAACGCCAAACCCTCCTCGCCTATGCGATGATCGCGCCGGCATTGCTGCTGCTTGGCGCGTTCACGCATTGGCCGGCGGTGGGCACGCTGATCGACAGCTTCTACTCCACGCCACACAGCAACCGGGCTGCGGTGTTCGTCGGCGTGGAGAATTACACCGATTTGCTCGACGATCCGGTGTTCCTGCAGGCGTTGATCAACAATTTTTGGTACGGGCTGGTGACAATCCCGGCCTCCGTCGGGCTATCGCTGTTGATGGCGATGTCGGTCAATCGCGCCCTTCCCGGCCGCGTGCTGGTACGCATGGCGTATTTCACGCCGACGATCCTGCCGCTGATTGCGGTGGCCAATATCTGGCTGTTCTTCTTCACGCCGGATTACGGGTTGCTTGACCAGATTTCGCTCGCTTTGGGCCTGGGGCGGCACAATTGGCTCGGCGAGCCCGCCACCGCACTGCCCGCGATGATGGCGGTGGCGATCTGGAAAGAAGCCGGATTCTTCATGATCTTCTACCTCGCCGCCCTGCAAACCATGCCCGCCGATCTGGCCGAGGTTGGGCGGCTGGAGGGGGCGAGCCGATGGCTGTATTTCCGCCGCGTCACCTGGCCGCTGCTGATGCCCACCACGCTGTTCGTGATGGTCAATGCGGTGATCAACGCCTTCCGGTTGGTGGACCATGTGGTGGTGATGACGCGCGGCGGGCCTGATAATGCGACGAATCTGCTGCTCTATCACATCTACGAAACCGGCTTCCGCTTCTGGGACAGTGCGGCGGCGGCAACGTTGACGGTGGTGTTGTTGGCGATCATGGGCATCCTCGCCGGAATGGTCTTCGCCGTGCTCGGGCGGAGGGCGCATTACCGATGAACACGCGCCGCCTGGAAATCCTCGCCACCTGGATGCTCGGCATTCTCTGGGTCGCCCCGCTCGCCTATGCGATCTGGACGGCCTTTCACCCCGGCGAATTCGCCACTCATTTCAGCCTGACCGCCCCGCTGACGCTGGAAAATTTCGTCCATGCCTGGGACGCCGCGCCGTTTGCGCATTACTTCCTGAATACCACGTTGATGGTGGCGCTGATTCTGGTGGTGCAATTCATCGTCTGCACACCTGCCGCTTTCGCCTTCGCGCGGATGGAGTTTCACGGGCGGGAGACGATTTTTGCCATCGTGCTGTTGCAGTTGATGGTCGCCCCCGATCTGCTGCTGGTGCGCAATTACCGCACGATGGCGCAGTTGGGGGTGGTGGACACCATCGGCGCGATCGCCCTGCCTTATCTCGGCTCAGCCTTCGGGATTTTCCTGCTGCGGCAAAGCTTCCGCCAAATTCCGCAGGAATTGGACGACGCCGCAAGGCTGGAGGGCGCTTCGCTGTTTGGCCGCCTGTGGCGCGTCTACATCCCGCTCGCCAAGCCGGTTTATCTCGCCTATGGGCTGGTGCTGGTCAGCTACCATTGGAACAATTTCCTCTGGCCGCTGGTGATCACCAATTCCGTCACCACACGTCCGCTCACAGTGGGGCTGGCGGTGTTTGCCTCCACCGATCAAGGTATCGACTGGTCGATCATCACAGCAGCAACGCTGATGACGTCCGGGCCGTTGCTGGTGGCCTTTCTGCTGTTCCAGCGCCAATTCATCGCGAGTTTCATGCGCGCCGGAATTCGTTGACGACAGTCGGGAGATCAGACCGTGAACGGCAAACGTCCCATCATCGCATCGCTGCACGGCGTGGTTGCCGCCGCCCATCCAATGGCCGCCCAAGCCGGCATTCGCATGTTGCACGAGGGCGGCAATGCCTTCGACGCGGCGGTGGCGACGGCGGCAGCGATTGGGGTAGTGGAGCCGTTCATGTCCGGCCTGTTCGGCAACGGCATGGCGACGGTGCGCGCCAAAGGGCAGCCAATCCGCTCGCTGCAATTCCGCGCCGGTGTGCCGAAGAACTTCCCGCTCGGCCGCTATTCCACCCGCGAAGACATGCATCGCGGCCCGATGGCCACCACCGGGCCGGGCAATCTGGCTGGATGGGCGGAATTGCTGCGCAGCCATGGCCGCCGCAGCCTTGCCGAGGTGCTGGCTCCAGCCATCAAGCTGGCGCGCGACGGCTTCATGCTGATTTCCTACAACGCCTATGGCTGCAACAGCTCGGCAAAGGATCTGGCGAAATATCCGTTCTTCGATGAGTGGAGCCGCGTGCATACCGGCGGCGTCGGCTCGGTGCAGGAGGGCCAAATTCTGCGTCAGCCCGAGCTTGCCGACACGCTGGAAGCCATCGCTGGCCACGGCATCGGCCATCTCTATGGCGGCAAGCTCGGCCAGCGCATTGTCGATTTCCTGGCGGAATCGGGCGGCTGTCTGTCTATGGCCGATATTGAGGCGGCGCAAAACACGCCCTGGATCGCCCCCAGCGTGGTGCGCTATCGAGATCTGGAGGTGCATGTGCCGCCGCCGCCGTCACAGGGCTTCCAGTTCCTGCTCGGCCTGCGCATCCTGGACGGTTTCCGCCTGTCCGGCATGGCACATAACGGGGTGGAGCACCTTGATACGGTGTGGCGTGCGATCCGACTGGCGGCGGGGGCGCGGATCAATGCGGGCAATCCATCACCGGACGCGCTGGCCGAATTGCTCAGCGACGCCTTGGTTGCGGCCCTGCGCGCGCGTTGTGCGGACGGCATGCCGGTGCAAGGCCCAACCGAGCAATGGGTCGCCCCAGTCGGCGAGAAACTGCGTGGCCAGCACACCACGTCGATCTCAGCCTCCGACAATGAGGGTAACATCGTCTGTCTGACGCACAGCCTGGGTGCGATGTATGGCAATGGCATGGTGGTGCCGGGCACCGGGGTGTGTCTGAACAACGGGCTCTATTGGGGGGAGTTGGACCCGCGCAGTCCCAACCATCTGATCCCCGGTGGTGCACTGATGTCTTCCGTCTCGCCTAGCCTTTCGACGCGCAACGGCGTGCCGGTGTTGGCGCTGGGCACGCCGGGCAGCTACGGCATTGCCCAGACGCAAACGCAGGCGCTGGTGCATCACATCGATTTCGGCCTCGGCCTGCAAGACGCCATCGAAGCCCCGCGCGCCCGGCTGTGGGATGGCAGGCGCGTGCAGGCGGAAAACCGGATCAACGCCCATGTTCTCGACGCCCTGCAAGCACGTGGCCACGACATCGACGCAGCGGCTGCCTGGACGGTGGCGGTGGGCGGCATGCAGGGGATTTCGGTGATGCCCGAAACCGGCGCGATGATCGGCGGGGCGGACCCTCGGCGCGAGGGATATGCAATTGGGGCGTAAGATGATGCTGTCGGCTTTGTCGGGAGTGCGACAAAGCCGACACATCGAAAACATCCATAAAGACATGATTTAAAACAATAAACTATCTGGCACAGCACATGCAATTCCTGCCCCACCCCGGCAGGAGTGCGCGAGATGTCTCACATCGGTTCGACCTTCTCGATCAACGACACCACATTGCGTGATGGCGAGCAGACGCCCGGCGTGGCGTTCACCACCGCCGAAAAAGCCGCCATCGCGGCAGCCCTTGAAGCCGCCGGGATCGATGAGATTGAGGCCGGCACGCCCGCGATGGGCGAAGCAGAACAGGAAGCGATTGCCGGTGTCGTCGCTGCAGCCCCCAACACCCGCGTCGCCGCCTGGTGTCGGATGGGCGAGAAGGACGTGGCCGCCGCCCTGGCCAGCAATGTCCGTTTCGCCAATCTCTCCGTCGCCGTCTCCGACCGCCAAATTGCCGCGAAATATAAAGGCGGGCGGGCGGAGGTGTTGCAACGCATCGCCCGCGTGATGCCGCTGGCGCTGGATGCCGGGCTGACGGTCTCGGTCGGCATGGAGGATTCCAGCCGCGCCGACCCGGATTTCATGCACCAGGTGATTGACGCCGTGGCGGTGGCCGGTGGCTGGCGGGTACGGTTTGCCGACACACTCGGCGTGCTCGACCCCTTCACCACCGAGGCGATCTTCCGGCGTCTGCGGGCGCGCACTGATCTGGCGATTGAATTCCACGGCCATGACGATCTCGGCCTTGCCACCGCCAACACGCTGGCCGCCCTACGCGGTGGAGCGAATCATGCCAGCGTCTGCGTGCTCGGCCTGGGCGAACGCGCGGGCAATGCCGCCCTTGAACAAGTGGCTGCCGCCATTCCCCGACTGGGTTTCGGACTGGTGCGCACGCGGATGGCCCGGCTGCCGGAGTTGGCGGAGTTGGTCGCCCTGGCCGCCGCCCGCCCGATCCCACCGGGCAAGCCGATTGTCGGCGATGCGGTGTTCACCCATGAATCCGGCATCCATGTCAGCGGTCTGCTGCGCGATGCAGCGACCTATGAAGCGCTCGACCCCGCTCTGTTCGGGCGTGAGCGGCGGATTCTGCTGGGCAAGCATTCCGGCACGGCGGCGCTGAAGGCGGCGTTGGCGAGCCTGAATATCGCGCCCGATAGCGTCAGCCTGCCCGATCTGCTCACCCGGCTGCGCAGCCACGCCGAACGGGTCAAACGCCCGGTCGGGCCTGACGAGTTGATGCAATTGATGACCATTGGTGCGGAGTGAAGCCGATGACCCCACGTCCCACATGGCGCTTCGCTGCCATCGTCTATTGCCCGCAGGATGACGTCAGCGCGGCGCTTGCTTTGGCGGTTGGGCAACTCAAACGCAGCGGCCTGCGCGTCGGCGGGCTGATGCAGCGCTTTGGCCGGGAAATCGCCCCCGGCAAGCGCGAGATGTTGGTGGAGGTGCTGCACAGCGGCGAAGTCATCCGCCTGCACGAGCCGCGCGGGCGCGGGGTGATGAGCTGCATGCTCGACTCTGACGGGCTGGCACGTGCCGCAATAGCATTTCGTACCGCCGCAATGTCACGCCCCGATTTGCTGCTCGCCGGACGCTTCGGCAAGCAGGAAGCCGCGGGCACCGGCCTGCGCGCCGAACTCGCCGAGGCGCTGATCTCCGGCGTGCCGGTGCTGGTGCCGGTGCGCACCGACCATTTCGGGCCCTGGCAGAATTTCGTCGGCGGCCCCACTGAAGTGCTCGCCCCGGAACCGCGCGCTATCCTGGAATGGGCCAAGCGTCATTGCCACCTGCCCCATGACGCCACCCAAAGCGCGCTTCCCGCACGCCCACCAATCGGTGCGATGCGGAAGATGACCCACATCATACCGTGAGAATAGAGATGCGTTATGTATTTCTGTATACAACGAAGTGACAACGGGGCATGATTGGCAAATGCAACTTACGGCTCCGCCACCCACGCGAAGCTGAAATGATGAAGCAAGTCCGACAAGATTTGTCAGCTTCTCAACGCGGTTCTTGTCGGATATTCGACACTGAGCCGAAATCATATGTTGCACCGCACGATTTCTGTGGACTCACAAAAATCCCTTCAATAGCCTCACTTCAAGGCACCCAGACGCGGGGGCAGTTCGGTGCCGTATGGTGGGTGCAATCAGATGATGCCGATGCGTGAGGCGACCTCAGCGATGGCTTCTGGAGCGAACACAATACGCCCGCCATATCGCGCGAACATCGCGCTGTTGGGGATTTACGAAATTTCCAAGGCGCTGTGCGGTCCCGGCAGTTTGCAGGATGTAATGACCAGCACGCTCTACGTGCTGCACTCCTTCCTCGACATGGGCAACGGCACCATCACCATGCTCGACGAAGAAGGGGCAGCCGAGATGGTGTTCTCCGCCACCCTCGAACCCAGCATGGCGCGCGCCTATCTCGACGCCTTACCGGAAAAGGCCATCGGCCAGATGGTCGTCGCCGACATGCCGGTGGTGATCGAAAACGTGGCCAAAGACACCACACTCGGCCCGTGGGACACCCGTATGTGGGGCGAAAACGGGCAGAATTACGCCTTCATCGGCGTGCCGATCCGCGACCGCGGCAATCCCGTCGGCGTGATGACGTTTGATCGTGCCTTGGTCGATGTGTCTGATATCCGCACCGATGAGGATGTGCGCTTCCTCAAAATGGTCGCCAATCTGATCGGCCAAGTTGTGCGGATGCATCGCATGGTGATGCGCGACCGCGAGCGTCTGATCGCCGAGCAACATCGCATCGAAAAAGCGCGCGACGAACTGGCTGGCCATCCGCGCCGCGAGGGGGCTTTGGCGATTGTCGGCAGAAGCCCGGCGCTGAAGGCCGTTCTCGACAAACTCCGCCTCGCCGCCCGCAGCAATGCGCCCGTGTTGCTGCGCGGCGAGTCAGGCACCGGCAAGGAGATGTTCGCCCAGGCGCTACACGAACAATCCAGCCGCCACGCCAAGCCGTTCATCAAGCTCAACTGTGCCGCTTTGCCGGAAAGCGTGCTGGAATCCGAGTTGTTTGGCCACGAGAAGGGCTCGTTTACCGGCGCGCTGCAACAGCGCAAGGGCCGCTTTGAACTGGCCGATACCGGCACGCTGTTCCTGGATGAAATCGGCGAAATCTCCGCCTCGTTTCAGGCCAAACTGCTGCGCGTGTTGCAGGAGGGCGAGTTTGAGCGTGTTGGCGGATCGCGCACGATCAAGGTGGATGTGCGCATCATCTCCGCCACCAACCGCAATTTAGAGGAGGCGGTGGCGAAGAACCTATTTCGTGCCGACCTCTATTACCGCCTCGCCGTGGTGCCGCTGTTCCTGCCGCCGCTGCGGGATCGGCCAGAGGATATTCCGCTGCTGGCGGAGGAATTTCTGCGCCGCTTCAACACTGACAACAAAACCCGCATCGCCTTCTCGCCCAGCGCGATGCCGGTACTGCGGGCCTGCTATTTCCCCGGCAATGTGCGCGAGTTGGAAAACTGCGTCCGCCGCACGGCAACCTTGGCCGATGGCGACAAGATCACCGATCATGATTTCGCCTGTCGAGATGATGGCTGCCTCTCCGCCGTTCTCTGGCGTGCCTCCCCACCACCCACCCGCGTTCAGGTCCCTCCGCCGCCATCCGAACGTGCACCAGACCCAAGCGAATCCGCACCGCCGACCGGTTCGGAATATGAACAACTGATCGATGCCATGGAGCGTTCCGGCTGGGTGCAAGCCAAAGCCGCCCGCATGCTCAACCTCACGCCGCGCCAAATCGGTTACGCGCTGAAGAAGTATAATATTCCGATCAAGCGACTTTGATTACCCACGTTCTCCCGAACGTCGCATTCCCGACATCGATGTCGCAACCCCCACGACACACACCGCGACACTTGAATATCACATTGAATTAATTCATTAAATTTTCTGGCACGCGCCTTGCTGTTCATCACCTGTCCCGCAGTGTCAGGAACAGAAGATGGCCAATCTGATCTCACTCGACAGCATCAAACCTGTCGCCCGCGCAGAGGCGATGCGTGAAGCCCTGGAATCCGGGGGCTGCTCGTCCTCCAGTTGCGGCTCGTCTGACGGCCCGACCGATATGGACCCGGCAGTGTGGGCGAAGGTGAAGGATCACCCGTGCTACTCGGAAGAGGCACATCACTACTTCGCCCGCATGCATGTGGCAGTCGCCCCGGCGTGCAACATCCAGTGCAATTACTGCAACCGGAAATACGATTGCGCCAATGAGAGCCGCCCCGGTGTGGTGTCGGAAAAGCTCACGCCCGAACAGGCGATGCGCAAGGTGATCGCGGTGGCCAATGAGGTGCCGCAGCTTTCGGTGCTTGGCATCGCTGGCCCTGGTGACGCCTGTTACGATTGGCGCAAGACGAAGGCGACCTTCGACCAGATCTCGCAACAGATTCCCGACATCAAACTCTGCCTGTCCACCAACGGCCTCGCTTTGCCGGACCATGTGGACGAGATCGCGCGGATGAACATCGATCACGTCACCATCACCATCAACATGGTCGATCCCGAGATTGGGGCGAAGATCTATCCGTGGATTTTCCACAATCACCGCCGCTACGAAGGCGTTGAGGCGTCGCAGATTCTGCATGAGCGCCAGATGCTCGGCCTGGAAATGCTGGCCGCGCGCAATATTCTGGTGAAGGTGAACTCGGTGATGATCCCCGGCGTGAACGACCAGCATTTGCTGGAAGTGAACCGCGTGGTGAAGGCCAAGGGCGCTTTTCTGCACAACATCATGCCGCTGATCTCCGACCCCGCACACGGAACCCAGTACGGCCTGACAGGCCAGCGTGGCCCGCGCGCGATGGAGTTGAAGGCGCTGCAGGATCAGCTCGCCGACGGCACCAAGCTGATGCGCCATTGCCGCCAATGCCGCGCCGATGCGGTGGGGCTGCTGGGGGAAGATCGCGGCCAGGAATTCAACCTCGATCTATTGCCCGAAGAAGTCGCCTACGATCCGTCAAAGCGCGACGCCTATCGCGAGATCGTCGCCGTCGAGCGCGGTGAACATCAGGCCCACAAGAAGGGGGCCGAAGCAGGGCTTGCGGCGGTTGAAGCAGCACCTGCCGTGCTGGTCGCCATCGCCACCAAGGGCGGCGGACGGATCAACCAGCATTTCGGCCATGCCAGCGAATTCCAAGTCTTCGAAGCCTCGCCCGAAGGCATCAGTTTCGTCGGCCACCGCAAGGTGGATCAATATTGTCAGGGTGGCTGGGGGGAAGACGCCACGCTGGACGGTGTGATCGCAGCCCTTGAGGGCATCGATGTCGTGCTCTGCGCCAAGATCGGCGACTGCCCGAAAGACAGCCTCGCCGCAGCGGGCATCGAAGTCTCCGACGCCTGGCCGCATGAGTGGATCGAGAGCGGAATTGCCGCCTGGTACCTCGCCACTCATCGCGCAGAAGTGCGGCTTTCCGCCTGAGTTTACCCCCCGAAAGGATCACGACCATGGCTTACAAAATCGTCGCCTCGCAATGCACCGTCTGCGGCGCGTGTGAGTTCGAATGTCCCAATGTCGCCATTCGCATGAAGGGTGACATGTACATTATCGACCCGAAGAAATGCACCGAATGCGCCGACCAGTTCGACACCCCGCAATGCGCGGCTGTCTGTCCGGTGCCGAAGACCTGCATTCCGGCCTGATCGCAAGAGCATGGACGAGGCCGCCACTCCACAGCCAACCGATTGGGAAGGTCGGCCCGTCCACTGCCCGGATTGTCCACATGCGGGCATGGAAAAGGCGGGGCAGTGTCGGCTAGGGCGGGCCTGTGTGCAGGATCATCTGGCCAAGCGGGTAGACCGCTTCTTCCAGGCGCATCCCGAATTGGCGGACAGCTATCTCACACACCCGTTCTTCGAGGTACGGGCGATTGCCGCGCGCTATTGCTCGGTGTTCCGCCTGCCGCAGATGTTGGCCGATGAAGAGCCGGATGTGCGCGCGCAGGCCGTTCTTCGCCTGCCGCCGCATCGCGCGGCACGGCTGGCGGGCGATCCGAACCGCCGGGTGCGGGTGGCGGTGGCGTCTCGCCTGTCCGGGCGGGCGCTGATCGCGATGCTGGCAGATGCGGATTACTATGTCCGCGTCGTCACCGCCCGCAGATTGCCGCCGGATTTGCTGACGATGGCGCTGCACGACCCGGAAGTCGAAGTCCGTCGCGTGCTCGCCCGCCGCTTACCGCCGGAGCGTCTGGTGCTGCTCCTCCACGACCCGGAACCGATGGTGCGCGCGGAGGCGGCCGAGCGAATACCACCGGCACAGCTCCATCTGCTCGCCCACGACCCGGATATCCGCGTCCGCTTTGCCGCCGCCAACCGGATCAGCCCCGAACTGTTGTCGTTGTTCGATAACGACCCTGAACCCCTGGTCCGCGACTGCGCCACACAACGCCTGCACCAACCACAGGAGGGCTAGATGGGATTGGGCCGCGAAGAGGAAATGGAAGTCTACCAGAAGCCACTCTTCCTGCCGGGCCACAAAGTACGCGCCACCCGGCAGGTGAAGAATGACGGCACGGTGCCCTATCGCGAAATCGGCGAGATTCTCGTCAAGAAAGGCGACATCGGCTACGTGCGCGACGTCGGAATGTTTTTGCAACGTTATTACGTCTATGCGGTCGATTTCATCGCGCGCGGCGCGGTGGTTGGCATGCGCGGCAGAGAGCTGGTCTCCGCCGAAATCACCGGAGAGCCTGCACCATGAAAGTGATGATCCGTCGCGGAGAGCGCGGGCTGTCGGCCTATGTGCCGAAGAAGGATCTGGAGGAGGCGATCATCGCCATTGAGCATGAGACGCTGTGGGGCGGCTGGGTGAAGCTGAAAAATGGCTGGGTGCTCGAACTGCCGGAGATGGCGGCAGACACCAAACTGCCGATTACCGTCAACGCCCGCAAACGCGGCGGCGAGGAGGATTGAGCCATGTTCGACCTACCCGACCACATCATCACCCGTCTGCGCGACGGCACACTGATCCCCTATCTCGGCACCGGCGTGTTAGCGCTGACCGCGGCGAAGGTGCCGTTGAGTTATGAGGCGCTGGCGGCATTTTTAGGCTCGAAAGTCGCCCTTCCCCGCCGGGCACGCGGCAATGCCTGGTCGGCGGCGCAGTATATTGAGGGCCAGCGCCATCGGCAGACTCTCGACGCGCTGATGGCCGAAGCCTTCGCCGCCCCAGTGCCACCGACTGAGTTGCACCGCTTCCTCGCCACGCTGAACCTGCCGATGATCGTTGATACCTGGTACGACGGCGCGATGCGCACGGCGTTGCAGGATGAGACGGGCTGGGGTGAGATTCAGGGCATCAACCGCGCCGGGATCGGCGAAGCGCGCTGGTATCGCGCCTATGATCCGCAGGGTGCGGCCGCCCCAATTGAGGCGGCGGAGGGCTGGAGCACGCTGCTTTACAAACCGCATGGTGCTGTGACGCCCTCACACAATTTCCTGATCGCCGACGCGGATTACGTGGAGGTTCTCACCGAGATCGACATCCAGACGCCGATCCCAGACGCGGTGAAAGCACGCCGCACCGGTCGCGGCTTCCTGTTCCTCGGCTGCCGCTTCCACGACCAGATGCTGCGCACCTATGCCCGCCAAATCATGAAACGCTCCGCAGGCCCACATTACGCGGTGCTGCCAGAGGCCGAGTTGACGCCGAATGAGCTGAAATTCATGGCGGAACAGGGGATTGAGGTATTGGGGATGGATGTGTTGGTGGAGTGATGGGCGACGACGAGGACGAGAAAGAGGATGGCCTCGATTACGCGTACGGCGTGTGCGAGACGTGTGACCAAGAGCTTAAAAGAGAAGGGGAAGGTCAATTGTGCCCCACATGGGGCGCATCGCGCTCATCCATTCCGCAGTAAGCCATGGCAACCAAATGCCCCCCACGATCCGATCCAGGGGCCACGCTTCGCTCGCGATGACGGGTGGGGAGCGCATGGGTCACTCTTAAGGCGGGTTGGTATTGCACCGGTCAATCAGACCGTTGATCCATTTTGTGCACAGCACAAAAATTTTCTCCCCTCCGCCGATGCGCTCGCGTTACGCTGACACCAGGGAGATTTGCGCCATGGTTTCAGCTCGCATCGCCGCCATTACCGAGACGATCATCCGCCGCAGCGACCGCCAGCGGAAAGCCTATCTGGAACGGCTCGACGCCGCGGCCGAGCAAGGACCGCGACGCGGGGCGCATGCTTGCGGCAACATCGCCCATGCCTTCGCCGCCAGCACGCCGGGCGACAAGCAACGGCAACACCAGGATGTGGTGCCGAATTTGGCGATCATCACCGCCTATAACGACATGCTCTCCGCCCATCAGCCTTACGAAACCTACCCCACGCTGATCCGCGAGGCCGCCCGCGCTGCCGGTGGCACCGCGCAGGTGGCGGGTGGGGTGCCGGCGATGTGTGATGGTGTCACGCAGGGCCGTCCAGGGATGGAACTCTCGCTGTTCTCGCGCGACGTGATCGCGATGGCCACCGGCGTTGCCCTCTCGCATGACATGTTCGACGCCGCCGTCTATCTCGGCATTTGCGACAAGATCGTGCCCGGTCTGGTGATCGGAGCGTTGGCCTTCGGGCATCTGCCCGCGGTGTTCATCCCGGCTGGCCCGATGACATCCGGCATTACCAATGATGAAAAATCCCGCATCCGCAACCTCTATGCCGAGGGAAAGATCGGGCGGGCCGAACTGCTGGAATCTGAATCGCGCTCCTATCACGGGCCGGGCACCTGCACCTTCTACGGCACGGCGAATTCCAATCAGATGCTGATGGAGGTGATGGGCCTGCATCTGCCCGGTGCTGCCTTCGTCAATCCCGGCACCAAATTGCGTGAGGCGCTGACCAAGGAAGCGGTGCGGCAGGCGCTGTCGATCACAGCACTCGGCAACCGCTTCACCCCGGTGGGGCGGATGCTGGATGAGCGGGCATTTGTGAATGCAGTCGTCGCCCTGCACGCGACCGGCGGTTCCACCAATCACGCCATTCATCTGTTGGCGATGGCGCGCGCGGGCGGTATTCATCTGACATGGGATGATATCTCCGAATTGTCCGAAGCCGTGCCGCTGCTCGCACGGGTCTATCCGAACGGAGCGGCGGATGTGAACCATTTCGCCGCCGCTGGTGGCACCGGTTTCGTGATCAGCGAATTGCTGAAAGCCGGGCTGCTGCATGACGATGTGCGCACCGTGATGGGTGAAGGTCTGGCCGCTTACAGCGCCGAAGCCACAATGGACGGCGACACACTGACATGGGTGCCCGCGCTGGATACGCCCGGCGACGACAAAGTACTTCGTCCGGCCTCCGCCCCCTTCGCACCCGATGGTGGCTTGCGGATTCTGCACGGCAATCTCGGCACTTCGGTGATCAAGATCAGTGCGGTCAAGCCCGAGCATCAGATGGTGCGTGCCCCTGCCCGTGTGTTCGACAGCCAGGAAGCGTTGGAAGCTGCGTTCAAGGCCGGGGATATCACCGGTGATATGGTGGCCGTCATCCGGTTCCAGGGGCCGAAAGCCAATGGCATGCCGGAACTGCACAAACTCACCCCGCTGCTGAGCGTGCTGATGGCGCGCGGGCATCAGGTGGCGTTGGTGACGGATGGGCGGATGTCCGGCGCGTCGGGCAAGGTGCCTGCGGCGATTCACGTGACCCCGGAATGCGTCAATGGCGGCCCGCTGGCACGGGTGCGCGATGGCGACATGATCCTGCTCGACGCCCGCGCCGGGATTCTGCGCGTTGAATTGACCGACGCGGAATTGGCCTCCCGCGAATTGACCATTCTCGCCCCAGGCTCAAACGCGCACGGCACCGGGCGCGAGCTGTTCGGTCTGTTCCGCGCGGCGGTGGGGCATGCGGATGAGGGGGCGAGCGTGTTTGGGTGAACCCCGCGCGCAAGAACTCAGCAGCCACACCGCCCTTGGGGGTTGTCAATCGCCGCAACAGGCTCGACTTTGTGCGGAGAGAGGCAATGCCGAAGAACACGGAGAGATACGACCATGGCTGCTGATTCCGCCTTTTCCTTCCAGTGGGACGACCCATTCCGCCTCCACGATCAGCTGACCGAAGATGAGCGGCTGATCAGCGAGACTGCGCGGGCCTATGCGCAGGAGAAGCTCGCCCCGCGTATCGTTGAGGCCTATCTGGACGAAAAAACCGATCGCGCCATCTTCTCCGAAATGGGCGAACTCGGCCTGCTCGGCGTGACCGTCTCTGACCAATATGGCGGCGCGGGTGCCAATTACGTCTCCTACGGTCTGGTGGCGCGTGAAGTGGAGCGCGTCGATTCAGGCTATCGCTCGATGATGAGCGTGCAATCCTCGCTGGTGATGTATCCCATCGAGGCTTACGGCTCTGAAGCGCAGAAGCAGAAATATCTTCCCAAGCTGGCCTCCGGTGAATGGGTTGGCTGCTTCGGTCTGACCGAGCCCGATGCCGGTTCCGATCCGGGCGGCATGAAGACGCGGGCTGAGAAAGTGGCCGATGGCTATTGCCTCACCGGTGCGAAGATGTGGATTTCCAATTCACCCATCGCTGATGTTTTCGTCGTCTGGGCGAAATCGGCGGCGCATGACAATCAAATCCGTGGCTTCGTGCTGGAAAAGGGCATGAAAGGTCTCTCGGCTCCGAAGATCGGCGGCAAGCTCTCGCTGCGTGCCTCGATCACCGGCGAGATCGTCATGGACGGCGTGATTGTGCCGGAAGAAAACCTGCTGCCCAACGTCTCCGGCCTCAAAGGCCCGTTCGGCTGCCTCAACCGGGCGCGCTTCGGTATTGCCTGGGGGGCGATGGGGGCTGCCGAGGATTGCTTCGCGCGTGCACGGCAATACGGGCTTGACCGCAAGCAATTCGGCCGTCCGCTCGCCAACACCCAGCTGTATCAGAAGAAGCTGGCCGATATGATGACCGACATTTCGCTCGGCCTTCAGGGCGCGTTGCAGGTCGGGCGTCTGTTCGATGCGGGTAAGATGGCACCGGAGATGATCTCCATCGTCAAGCGCAACAACTGTGGCAAGGCGCTCGATATCGCCCGTCAGGCACGCGACATGCACGGCGGCAACGGCATTCAGATCGCCTACCACGTGATGCGCCACGCCGCGAATTTGGAAACCGTGAACACCTATGAAGGCGCGCATGACGTGCATGCCCTCATCCTCGGCCGGGCGATCACCGGCTTGCAGGCGTTCTTCTAGAGCGACCTCCGATCAGACCGAGCCGGAACGGCTCGCCTTGATCGGAGATAAGTTGCTCTAGGATCATATTTTTCTAGAGCACAAGCTTTCGGCAATTGGGCCGTGGGCAAACACAAAAAAGCCTGTGACGCGATGTCTCGCGTCACAGGCTTTTTCTTTGCCTATCCCAAGCTTGCGGTATCCATCCGGGGAAGGCCGCGGTCGTCAGAGTGGATGAAGTATTCCATTGTTGATGATGGCATCGAGAGCGGCTTTGAGGGAGAGGTTCTGATGGACGCG